>Ga0123334_1000396_pt1 | contig 58764 bp, 52 predicted proteins | sample BiotimSIPDNA_FD_89706 | JGI IMG/M metagenome (GOLD analysis project Ga0123334, IMG submission 89706) | Anaerobic biogas reactor microbial communites from Washington, USA - Biogas_R1 time_0 SIP DNA | ecosystem: Engineered > Bioreactor > Anaerobic > Unclassified | place: Washington, USA...
CGCAATGCTTGGATCAATTCTCCAATATAAAGTTTGTCTTTCATGCTGTACTTGCTCCTTTCCCCCCTTGGATGCATTTCTCGTACCATCCTGCCCCTATTTTTTCCATACTGAGAATTGCTGATTCCAAACAGACATGCGTTTTTTCAGCTATAATAATGGTCAAAGAAGAAGTCTTCAGTTGACTATGCTAAAAAAAACGTTTTCAGTTTTATTCACGATAGGAATAGTTTTGTTGGGTTTTGCTTTTTCTGGTCTGATCGCGCCCAAGCATTCCCTGGCTTCTTTTAACGTGCCTGTTAGTCAAAACCGTCTCAACCTCAGTCAGTATGATCACAACCAGGAAGTCCAGGAAGCACCCACCCAAGTCATCGCGCCCACATTGCCAGTAGAGCTCTGGACACAAACAGCCACACCAGGCCCAGACGGTTTTATAAAACACACTGTTCTTGAGAATCAATTCTTGTGGAACATTGCCGAACTCTACGGTGTTTCGTTGGCTGAAATTTATCAGCTCAACAATCTCACCGAAGACAGCATTGTGTTCCCAGGTGATATCCTCATCATCAAAAAGATTGAAGAGCCTACCCCTGAACCAACCGTACCCCTGACCGAATTGGTAATAACAGATACCGAAATGGAAGAAACCCAGGTTGCCTTTGAACCAACACCCGAACTCACCCCCACAAACACCTCTGTTCCAGAAGTAAGCAAGGGGCTGTTCGAGCGTGTTTTCACCAACAACTCGAAGTATTTGGCTTATGGCATTTTTGCTTTGGTTTTACTTGGTGTTGTGTTGCTGATTGTCAGCTCGCGTCGCATTCATTAATCCCCAGTTTTTAGACTGTTACAGACGCGTCTTCACTTAAGTCAGCTTTTGATTCCTGTTTGATGGTTAAAATAATATTCGCTGTTGAGTGAACAAGTAAGCGTTTTTTAGGCGTTGGCAAGCGTTTAATCTCTATTTCCCGCTTCAGAGCTTCGATGTGTCCATCCACTTCTTCCACATAAACAAGCCTGACTGGCGCGTTCATGCGGGTATAGCGCGCTCCGCGTCCCGCGTTATGTTCTTTTTCGCGTCTTATTGGGTCTTTCGTCCAACCAGTGTAAAGCGCGCCATTGGCACATTCCACCATGTAACAATAATATGCCATTAAAGCTTCCACCCGGTTAATAAGGTGAAAATACTGTTCATGGGTTTATCAAGCAAATATGAAAACACGCTGACATTAGTAAACCGCCCTACCAGAATCAAGGCCAATAAGATATAGGGGCCAAAGCTTCTTACCATCTCAAAAGCAGTCGCCCAACGCGTGGGTATGATGTATTCCATCACCTTTTCGCCATCCAAAGGTGCGATTGGCAACATGTTAAAAAGAAAGAGCATAATATTAACGATGATAAATTGAACCAAAAACGAAATGAGCCATTCTGGCGGCATCCAGCTGCTTCTCAAAGCAAACAGCAATCTGAACAGTCCTCCACCCAAAGCTGCCATAGCCAAATTGCTTAAAGGGCCTGCCAACGCCACCAACATTAAACCAGCAGGGCTCTTTTGCTTGATGACATAAGGGTTGACTGGCACTGGCTTTGCCCAGCCAAACCCTGCTACCAAAAGCATAATTGAACCAAGCGGATCCAAATGTACCAGCGGGTTGAGTGTCAGGCGCCCCGCGTTTTTAGCAGTCCAATCACCAAATTTATACGCCACAAACGCGTGCATGAATTCATGCACGGTAAAGGCAATCACCAGAATAATGACCCGATAAAGAATGGTTTGTAAATCTAAGCCAAACATAGAGCTCCATTTCTGTAAGTATCTTAAAATTGTATCACGCGATGATATAATCTTTACATGCTAACCGATATACAAGTCGGAGATATTGTTCATATGCGCAAGCAACACCCTTGCGGTGGTTCAAGCTGGGAAGTTACCCGCATAGGCGCTGATATTGGTCTGCAATGTCTGACCTGCCAGCGTCGGGTTATGCTCACACGGCGCGAGCTGAACAGACGCGCCAAAACCATCATCGCTGGCGCGCAAAACAACGAAGCAAATGCGACACCACCGTCCCAGGAATAGAAAGGAAAGCCCATGACCAAACTCGTCATTCAAATCCCAGCCTACAACGAAGCCGAAACCTTGCCCATTGCCCTGGCAGAGCTGCCTCGCAAGATTGAGGGCGTGGATGAGATCAAAGTTGTGGTCATTGATGATGGCTCATCGGATAACACTGCCCAAATCGCCCTCGCGAACGGCGCGGACTACGTCCTGCGCCACCGCCAAAACCGTGGACTTTCGCGTGCGTTTATGGATGGCATTCAATTCTCGCTGGCACTTGGCGCGGATATCATCGTCAACACCGATGCTGACAACCAATACCCGGGCACGGATATTCCTGAGCTTATCAAACCAATCCTTGATAAAACCCACGACCTAATTATCGGCAACCGCCAATTGGACAAAAACATTCATTTTTCGCCATTCAAACGCCTGCTTGAACGGCTCGGCAGCGCTTTTGTGCGGCGCATCTCCAGCACAAACGTACCCGATGCTGCCAGCGGTTTTCGCGCGTTTTCGCGCTACGCTGCACTGCCTTTGCAGGTTTACAACCCCTATTCCTACACACTCGATACGCTCATCCAAGCCGGTAAATCGCGTCTTAATATCGGCAGCGTGCCCATTCATACCAACGCCGCCACACGCGCGTCGCGCTTGCACAAAGGCATGGCACATTTCATTATGCGCCAGGGCGGAGCCATTATCCGCTCTTATCTCCTTTATCAACCGCTGCGTAGCTTTTTGCTTAGCGGGCTTCTGGTCGGCTTGCCTGGACTCGCGCTTGTGCTGCGCTTTTTTGTCTATTACTTTATGGGCGATGGCGGACGGTTTGTTCAAAGCGTCACCCTGGGTGGCTCCATGGTTGTGGCCAGCCTGGTTTTAGTCATCTTTGGTTTTCTGGCAGATGCAACCCGCGCCAATCGCCAGTTGCTGGAAGAAAACCTCATTCGCCAACGCGATACTTTTCGTTACAACCCGGAAAACAAACGGGAGTTTTTAGGATTGGACGTCCTGCACAAGGAAAAACAAAATGAGTAGCTTTAGAGATTTGCGTATCGTTGACAATTTTTATCAAACCTCCGCCTTTTTCCCGATGCCAACCGTTCTGATTGGCACCCTGACCGATGATGGAAAAACCAGTTTAGGACCCTACTCACTTGTACAACCCTATTATGTCGCCGGAAAAGACTATTACGCCATGCTCCTTTGCGTGCGAAACAACTCAAACACCGCGCAACACCTCCTGGCACGGGGTAAATGCTCTATCAATTTCATCACCGATGAGAAAAAATGGTTCAAGGAAGCAGTTAAGCTCTCGTGGCCAGGCGATACTCCCGAAGAAAAGATGAAAAACTGCCAGTTCACGCTTGAAGATGGACTGATGGCAAAAGCTCATCCCGAACAAGTTTTTCCAAAGGTCGTTTCACAAAGTTTTCAGGTCTTTGAATGCACCTGGATGAGCGATTTAGACAACGCTTTTGAAGATAAACCCGGTCAATTGGATGGTTACCCGCCACCTTATCGCAATTTCAATGGCATCACAAGCCAATTTGGTGCACATTTCATTTTGCGTGTTGATAAAATCCTGATGAAAGAAAAGCAATATCAAGGGATTGTCAATGGCGTGAAAAGCAGAGACTTTCCGCGTGTACCGGTGGATTATGGCTACCGCGACTCCAAAAACTTTTGGTTCACAAGGTTCAGCAGACCTATCCCCGAAATTTTGCCTATACGCAAAGGCACTCTTCAATCGGTGCGCTATGCTGCTGATCGCATTGACCCGGATGTCCGTTTTGACGATGCCGCCCTTGAAAAACTCCTAAACGTGCCCAGAGTCTTCCTCAACACCGTCCTCAAAGGCTGTGTGAACTGGGCAAGAGAGAACAATATCAGCTACATCACCGCGGAACACATGGACATCATCAACGACAAACGCGCGAAAGAAAAGCAGCGATAGACCTTTCGTAACCTTAAAACTTCAAGACTTTTAAGACTCCAAATCAAAAACGTGCCGGCGCTGTGCTATACTTGTTTGAGTAATACGAAATGGGTTTTGTTTTTTCAACTTCTCAAACACTCTAAACAAACAGAAACACCTAAAAAGTAAACTATGTCCTTTGTCCACCTTCATGTCCATTCCACATATTCCATCTTGGATGGTTTTGGCAAGCCTGCCGATTTGGTGACACGCGCCAAAGAACTGGATATGCAGGCTTTAGCCCTTACCGACCACGGCACGATGTTTGGCACATTGGATTTTTATCGGGCGGCTAAAAACGCGGGAATCAAACCTATTATCGGGCTTGAAACCTATCTTGCCCCCCGTCGAATGCAAGACAAAGACCCCCAAAAGGACCGCCATGCCTTTCATCTCGTTCTGCTCGCCAAAAACCAAACCGGCTATCAAAACCTGCTAAAGCTGGCGTCAGTTGCCCAACTTGAAGGTCATTACTACACACCCCGCATTGACAAAATGACTCTGGCTGAACACAGCAAAGGACTCATCGCAAGCTCAGCCTGTATGTCGGGGGAAATATCCCGCGCACTGCTTGATAATGATCATGACCGTGCCGATAGAGCTGTGGCTTGGTATCGCGATGTCTTTGGTAAAGAAAATTTTTATCTTGAACTCCAGGATCATGACATTCCTGACCAATACCGCGTCAACCGAATGATACTGGAACTTGCCCGAAAAACAGATACACGCCTGATTGCCACCAACGACGTCCACTATATCCGCCAGGAAGATGCCCGCTTGCAGGACGTTTTACTTTGCATCCAAACAGGCAAACTACTCAGCGACCCCATGCGAATGCGCATGTCGGATAACTCATTCTACCTGCGCAGTCCCGAAGAGATGAAAATCCTTTTCGCGCAGGTTCCTGACGCGATTGAAAACACCCTCGAAATCGCTGAACGATGTCATCTTGACCTCAGTCGCAAAGGCTATCACTTGCCTGTTTTCGATGTCCCCGACGGAAAAACAGCTGAAACTTACCTGCGTGAATTGTGCGAAGAAGGCTTACGCCAACGCCAACCGGATCGTGCCGACAGTCCTGAAATGAAAGCGCGCCTTGATTACGAGTTGGGCGTCATTGGACAAATGGGTTTCGCGGCTTACTTCCTGATCGTTTGGGATTTATGTCGCTATTCACGCGAAAAGAAGATTTGGTTTAACGTGCGTGGGTCAGGCAATGGCTCTTTGGTTGCCTACGCGCTTGAAATCACCTCTGTTGAACCACTCTCACACAAACTTCTCTTTGAACGCTTCTTGAATCCGGACCGCATCACCATGCCTGATATAGACCTTGATTTCCAGGATGATCGCCGGGCAGAAGTGATGGAATACTGCAACCAAAAATATGGCGCCAGCCATGTCGCGCAAATCATCACTTTTGGCACAATGGCTGCCCGCGGTGCCGTCAGAGACGTGGGTCGGGTGATGAACATCCCTCTGCCGGATGTTGACCGGGTTGCCAAACTTGTTCCAAGCACTTACCAGGGAGCTGCTATTCCCTTGGCTGACTCGCTTCAAAAAGTAGCCGAACTCAAAGAAGTTTACGAAAGCTCCGAGGACATGAAAAACCTCCTGGACACAGCCAGTGCGATTGAGGGTGCTATTCGCAATGTGGGCACGCACGCCGCTGGGGTAATCATCAGCGACAAAGAGCTCACCGAATATCTGCCCTTACACCGTCCTACCAGTGTCAGTGAGAATCTGCCCATCAAAGCTGTCGCCCAATACGATATGAACGACATCAACGAATTGGGTTTATTGAAAGTAGACTTTTTAGGGCTCACGACGCTCACCATCATGGCAAAAGCCTGTGAATACATCAAAGAACGTGGCGGTCCGGATTTGCAACTGAGCAGCATCCCCATCGACGACCCGGATGTTTACAAATACATCAGCGAAGGTAATACGGCTGGTCTTTTCCAACTTGAAGGCAGTGGCATGACCCGCTATCTGGTCGAAATGCAGCCCAAGACCATTCATCACGTCATCGCCATGGTTGCCCTTTATCGTCCCGGGCCCATGGATATTATTCCGGATTATATTGCCAACATGCATGGCAAAAAGCCAGTTAAATACCTGCACCCTAAACTTGAATCCATCCTCGATGAAACTTACGGGCACACCGTCTATCAGGAGCAAATCATGCAGGCTGTGATGTCCCTTGCAGGATACACACCTGGTGAATCAGACAATTTCCGCTCAGCGATATCCAAGAAAAAAGTCAAGGAAGTCAAAAAACATCACAAAAAATTCCTCGCGGGTGCCGAAGCTAACGGTGTTTCTCTTGAAACCGCGGAGGAAATTTTTGCCCACTGGGAAACATTCGCCCATTATGGTTTCAACAAAAGCCATGCGTCGAACTATGGCATCATCGCTGTTAAAACCGCCTGGCTGAAGTACCATTACCCCGCGGAATATATGACCGCTCTGCTTAGCGCGTGGAAAAACGACAACGAAAAATGCGCCACTTACGTTAGCGATTGCCAGGCGATGGGCATAGCGGTTTTGCCCCCCAATGTAAACTCGAGCCATTTTGACTTTTCCATTGAGGACCAGTCCGATGGCAAATCTGCTATTCGTTTTGGGCTTGGCGCGGTAAAAAATGTTGGTTTGGGACCAGTCGAAGCTATTATCAAGGGCCGTGGCACACGTCCGTTTGAAGATATCAATGATTTTCTTAGACGGGTTGACCTGCGTGTTGTCAGCAAACGCGCGCTTGAGTGCCTGATTAAAGTCGGCGCTTTGGATGACTTCGGCGGACGGATTCCACTTTTGCGCGCGATTGAGCAAATCGTCAACGCCTCTGCCAGCCACTTTCGCGCGGTAGACATGGGTCAGATGGCGCTCTTTGGTTCCAGCTCTGACTCTCCCGGACAAGTTAAGCTTTCCACGACAGCTAAATCTGATTCCCACGAAGAATTGGAATGGGAACGTGAACTGCTCGGACTTTATGTTTCTGATCATCCACTCAATAAAATAATGCGTCGCATCAGTCACCGCATAAGCAAAACTTCAAACGAGTTCCCCGAAGTTGAAGATAGCGCGGCGGTCACAGTGGGTGGCATCGTGAAGCGTTTCCGCTCATTGCTTACCCGCAAAGGCGATGAGATGGCCTTCGTTACCCTGGAAGACAACTTCGGTGAGATTGAAGTGGTCATGTTCCCCGCCACATGGACAAAATCGAAACACATGGCTACCGTTGGGTCGCTCTTGATTATCGAAGGGAAAATGCAACATCAGGAACGTGGTGATTCCATCATCGCTGATTTAGTCTCACGCATTGAAGTGGACGAAACCATCAACGAGACGATAACCGCCAGTCAGGACACCGCTTTTGAACAAGTCCTTGATGGATATTTGCCCGACATTCGAGTCCTGAGCCGATATAAATACCCCCTGAATGGCGATAATGAACCTGATAACCCCATTATTTCCAAACAAAACGCGGAAGATTTGATTATCGAAGATGGCTTGGATGATAACATTAGCTGGTTCGAGAACGATGAGCTGAGCGATCCTTACTTTGACCTTGATGACCCCTATGGCACGATCATGTATGACAGAAACGCTGAAACATGCGAGAATCGTAGCCTGCCTGGTGAAACACTTGAATTCTCACCAACAGAGACACAAACGCAGCAAGTTGAGATTATCGCGGATGAAACTGGTTCCAAAAATCCACCAAATCAAAGCACTTATGCAAAAAACGATGCTAAACGAACCATTCGTGAAACACCATACCATAACCAAACCATAGTCGGTCAGAAAGCTGATGGGCAAAAATCAGATAAGCTGCCTGAATTCGTTTTAGACCTGGATAGCATCCTGTTTGAAGATGAGATGGACGACACTCCAGACAATCAAAAAAGACTTTTGATCATTATTCCGAGTACCGACGACCGTGACCGCGATTTACGCCACATTGGCCATATCTATGGCATCTTGCAATCCCATCCAGGACATGACCAATTCTCATTCCAATTACCCGGTGCCCAAAAAACAACAGAATTAATTATCTTTCCCAACGATGGCGTTAAAATCAATCAGAGTTTAATCAATAAACTGCGCAAGCTTTTGGGCGAAGAGAACGTCACCATTGAAGAGCCTCTCCGCCAATAATCGCTCATTCTGATTGTCAAAAATTCCGACAATTACCCAATAAACACCACACAAATTGCTGTGTTTGGCTATAATAACAAAAAAACACGCGAGGTAGACATGCTAAAAGATATTCGTTTGGTACTGATAGGTTTCGGTAATGTTGGACGGGCTTTCGCCAGTTTGTTGCTCCAAAAAGAAAAAACTTTGCTCAATGAATACGGCATTCAAGCCCGCGTGACAGGAATTATCACCAAGCGCCATGGAGCTGTCATCAATGCCGATGGTATTGATCTCGCAAGAGCTTTAGCACTCATAGAAGCCAATCGTAGCCTTGTGGAACTAAGCACACATGTTTTTAATGGAAACACCCTTGATTTCATCAAAGCCTGCGAGGCAGATGTGCTTGTTGAGACCACGCCTGTCAACCCACAGGCAGGCACACCAGCCATCGACCATCTGAAAGCTGGTTTTGAAAAAGGCATGCACGGCATTACTGCCAACAAAGGCCCCGTTGTTTATGCCTACAAAAAGCTGACTGAACTCGCCCAGGCAAAAGGACTCAAATTCCGCTTTGAATCTGCAGTAATGGATGGCGCGCCGATCTTCTCTTTGCACCGCAAGACCCTGGCTGGTGCTGAAATTGAAGGTTTTGAGGGTATCCTCAACTCCTGTACCAACATGCTTATTGAAGCCATGGAAGCCGGCACACCGCTTGATGATGCCATCAAACACGCCCAGGAAATTGGTATCGCTGAAAGCGATCCAAGCAACGATGTTGATGGCTGGGACGCCGCCATCAAAGTGGCCGCGCTTTCCACCGTGCTTATGAACCACCCCATCACACCTTTGGATGTAGACCGAACCGGCATTCGGGGCATCACAGCCCAGGATATCGCCGAGGCAAAAGCTGAAGGTAAACGCTGGAAATTAGTTTGCCGGGGCGGATGGAATGATGGTCAATTCATTGCTGAAGTAAAACCAGAAAAAGTAGCCGCGGGATCTCCACTATACAGCGTTTCAGGGACATCCTCATTCGTGAGTTTCGCGCTTGATGTTCTCCCTGGTTTGGGCATTTTGGAATCTGACCCAAGCCCTAAGACAACCGCTTTTGGTCTGCTCTCTGATTTAATTGACATCTGCCAGGATGCCAAATGAAACAGGTTTTTCTTGGCTTAGGAACGAACCTTGGTCATCGGGAACAAAACCTGGAACAAGCCCGTGAAGCTCTAAAGAACTTTTCCGTGTTAAAACGCGCTTCCTCCATATACGAAACGGATGCCTGGGGTTACGAAGACCAGCCTCAGTTTTTAAACCAAGTGCTTGAGATTGAAACAGACTTCTCGCCATATAAGCTTCTGTGCAGGATAAAGAAAATTGAAAAAGAAATTGGACGTGTCAAAAGCTTTCGCTGGGGTCCACGCCTCATTGATATTGACATCCTCTTCTACGATCAGGGCATTATCCGCCTTCCCTTTCTCACCATCCCCCACAAATCCTTGCACGAACGCGCGTTTGTGTTGGTCCCTTTAGCGGAAATCGCCCCTGATTACAAGCACCCTGCATTTAGGCTAACTATCACTGAGTTGCGCGACAATTTGCCGAAATTGGATGGAGTCAAAAAATGGATTTCCTCTTAGTACTACGAATAATTCTTGCTTTTTTTACCTTATTGCTACCGGGTTTTGCTTTTTGGGTTTGGTTTCACAACAAAGAAGATGACCCTGGCCAGGATTTGGCACAAATACTGGGAATCAGCTTTAGCGCTATCGCCCTCGGAGCTTTAATCTTCTATGTCTTAAAAGTACAGGTGACTGGCTGGATTCTGGTCAGTTTTTTGACCTTTTGTTTGGGTTTAAGCATTTTTGGTTGGATAAAAAAGAAGCCTAAATTCATCTGGTGGCATTGGGTGATTATGCTTGGAATTTTAGGTTTGATGATTTTTTGGCGTTGTTGGCAGGCACGCGGGCTGGTTCTGCCTAATTGGGTTGATTCTCAGCACCATGTGCTTATTGTGCGAAAATTTATTGAGGGAGGCGGCTTACCGCTAAGCCTCGAGCCATACCTTCCTGGCCCCTTTTATTATCATTTCTCTTTTCATAGTGTTGTTGCTTACTTCGCAAGCATCAGTGGACAAAACGCAGCGCAAGCTACACTTATGCTTGGACAAGTTCTGAATGCCCTGATTGGGTTGGGAATCTACGCCCTGATGAAAGCCATCACAAAAGACTGGCGTCCCGCTTTGATAGCAGCGATTTTTGTTACTTTCGTTACCAAAATGCCGGGGTATTATCTCACCTGGGGCAGGTACACCCTGCTCACAGGAACTTATCTGTTGGCTTTGGCAATGGCTTTTGCCCACAAAATCTCTGATGGCGAGCGAGGAACCGGTAACACCCTTTCATTGGGTTTGCTTACCGCGGGTGCTCTGTTGAGTCATTATCTGATTGCTTTCCTATTGGCATTCTTCTTGATTCTTCTCGGTTTGGATTGGATCCTCAAAAGCATAAAGGCCAAGAAATGGGACTTCAAAGGCCTTTTTGCGCTTCTCATCCCCGCTTTGTCAGGTTTAGCCTTAAGCCTGCCATGGTATCTGCATGTCTTTAAGCACTCTTCCGGACGATACGAAGTTGGGGTTAGCGCTGGGCGAAGTCATTTTCTGCCTAAACCAGAAGATTGGGACTACGTAAAGTACGTCCTCGGACCAGTCGCGGCATATGCGCTCATCGCTCTGGCACTGGTTGGGCTGGTCATCGCTTTTATAAAATCAGACTATCGCAGGATTGCCAGCTGGTCGCTTGTCCTGATGCTGTTTACAGTGCCAACAGGCATTGAATTTATGGGATTTCGGGGAGACTATTTTGCTTTGGTCACCTTTATCCCAATAAGCATTCTGAGCGCGTATTTTTTGTTTTGGCTTGCTGAACTTTTGCAAAAATGGCGTCCAAAAAAGCAATACGGCAATTTTGTTCTCATCCTCGGCGCAACAACAATGCTTTTTTGGGGCATAAACCAAAACAAAAAAGCCATCAACAGCGTAACGGTTATCGCAGTGCAAGACGATGTAGAAGCACTCGATTGGATAAACGAAAACCTGCCCGAAGATGCCCGCTTTTATGTGAATACCGTTAACTGGGGCTATGGAATATCGCGCAGTGTGGATGGTGGCGGATGGATTTTGCCGTATACGGGCCGCTTCAGCAACGCGCCAACCACTTTCTTCCCCTATGGCTTAGATTCTGAAACCAACGCTGTTTGGATGTCGTGGGGCAATCGTGCCAATTCCATTACAGAGTGTAATGAGGAATTTTACAGCTTGCTGGCTGACGCGGATTTAAACTATATCTATGTGCGTGATGGTGTCCGACCAAATAATCAAAAGAACGTCGCCGGCATTCAAAGCCAAACTTTACTCAATTGTCCGGGCATCACGCAACTCTACCAAAACAACAGCGTGAGCATCTGGAAATTAGATTAGTAAATCTGTCTTACTTTCAGGATTTTTGGTTATTGCCTTTTGGGCTTATTTAGACTTGGTGGGTTTATTAAACAAACCATCCCGGATACCCTGCCAATAGGCTTTGAGTGCTTCCGGTTTGCTTTTAAAGGCCAATCGCAAAGTCCATAAACCCATACTTATCACACGATGCGACCAAAGTGGGATGGCGTTCCACCATTTTGTAGCGCGTTTACTATAACGCATCAAGGAGCGGGCTGACCAATAACGTTCTTTAGGGTTCAAATATCCCCCACTGCTTTGGGCTTCTTTGTGCCATAGTTTCGCAGAGGAGATGACCCCCATAGGCACATTGGCAGCCGTCGCCCGTGCCATCAGCTCAAGATCCTCATAGTACATAAAAAAGCCTTCATCAAACAAGCCTGTCTGCTCTATAGCCTTACGACTGAACAAGAGACAACACCCTGTCAAAAAGCTGCGACGTGTCGCGACCCTCGGCGTATTCTTTCGGTTATGAGCGTCCAGCGGCAGTCCAATTAGCGGGCAGATATTTCCGCCAGAGGACCAAATCTGATCCGCGGGCTCGTAGTAATAGATCAGTGGCGCAGAAATTTCAAAACCCTGCGCGTGACTGCTATGAAGCAATTCCGCGACCATGTGGAAATCGGCGATAGTATCGTTATTAATGACCAAAAAATAATTCGCGCCAAGGGATAGTGCGCGCTTAATGCCTGTGTTTGCCCCTGCCCCAAAGCCCAGGTTAGCACCCATCTCGATGATTTCGACGTCTTCAAAAGGATTTATGGAAATAAAAGAAGGCTCCTTATTAGAGCCATTATCAATCACTATTATTTTATGGAGAGCTTGGCTTTGCTGTTTTAGCGAACGTACACATTCAAGCGTATCTTCAGCCCGGTTCCAATTTACCGTTACCGCGACAACTTTGCGAGCCTCCACTTCAACACAAAACCCAAACGCCCCGCTTAGGGTATAACAATTGTCCCCATGTCTAACGTTTCACCTGGAACGGCATTTACCCACAGATAATCCATCGTATCATCTGTCTTGCCATTGTCTATGAAAATGGGGTTTCCACCTGGCACAAAGAGCAAAATGGTATACTGGCCTTCTGGAACATTCTGAAAATAAAAGAAACCATTTTCATCCACTGTTGCCTGGGGACTTGACAAGTGAGAAAACGAAAAGTAAACAGGCAATTCCGGCTGCTCCGAAGTAATATTCTCCGCCAGAAAAATACCGTTTTCAGGAGCTTTATTTGTCTTCTGATCGATTATCCGTCCATGTACAACAGCTGATTCAGCGTTTGGTATTGGTATCTCTAAAGATGAAACCGGCTCAGGCATATCACCATTCTCAGCAGGTGTTTTTTTACAGGCGTTTAACAACGCTAAGGAAATCAAAACAATAACGAGTAAAACAATTAGATTCTTTTTTCTCTTCATGGAAGTTATTATAATCTATAGAGCATTTTCGCGAAAGACAAAGGTCATAATAAAATGATTTCAAAACATGTCATAGAAACAGTTTTTTGCGAATTATGTTCATGGGTCCTACACCTAATCAGTTAGTTTGAGCAAATTACCAAAACAATATGGCATTTAAAACTTGCTTTATTCATAATCTGAGTATAAAACCCTGGTTACAATCCAAAACTCATCCACATCGCTCCAACGGTAATACTTGCGGGTAATCAACACATTTTCAATTTAGGTTTACAAAACACGTCACTAAGGTAGTTTTTCTATCCTTATAAGCTGATTTAAATTTAAAAAAAAGAGACTGTCTTGAAGACAGCCTCTTTTTTTACTTTTACAAGTTAAATCTTAGTCAACAAGGAATGCTTCAGAAACGAGCAAGCTGTCAACACCAGCGCCTGAACCAATTTGGTTGAGGACACCAACAACGGTACCTGAGGTAGTACAGGTTGCGCCACCGACGAATTTGTCAGCGATGAGACCATTATGAGTCAAGGTCCAAGCACCATTAGCGGGAATGGCAGGGCTTTCAATTGTTTTCACGACTACACCACCTTGGGTAACTTCACATACAACACCACCAGCCGGGATATCAGCACCAACGTTGACAATGCTCCAGCCAGTAAAGTAACCGTAGTTGCGGTCCATGATCAAGGGGAAGATCACTTTACCTTTGCCAGCAGCAGGATCGAAGGCATTGTAAGAACCGCCCTTAACAGCGGCGCCATTGAGTTGGTTGACAACAGCCACAAGGGGTTGTGATTGAGAGTTTGTGGTCACAGCAGCGGAACCGACAAATTGCTCTTTCTTACAGTTTGAACCAGAAACGGTACCTTCGAAAGCGGCAAGACCAAATGTAGCGGACTCGCCAGCTGGGATGGTATGTGTTTCAGTACAAGCATTTCCAACGATACCAGGAGTATAGGTAACTGTAACTTCGGTTTCCATACCACCGGCGTTCTGGATTTGGATACCAGTAATGTAGCCATAGTTGTTAGCCTGGAAGAGAGGCATCATGGGTTTAATAGTGCCAGCGCCAAAGCCATTGTAGGTCAAGAGAGTGGAGCCAGTTTGAGCAACAGTCACGGCAAGATTCTGAGCTGATGTTAAGGTCGCGGAGAAGACTTTACCAGCGTGAGCTTCGTCTGCTTGTTTAACAGCCTTTGAAGCGCCGGGTTTGATACCGGTCAGTTGAACAGTTAAACCATCACTGTAGGTAACGGTGACATCGGCATCAGCTTCGCCAAGATTCTGGACGTAGAAGAAGGTATCGTAGCCATAGTTACCTTTCATCAGGGTGGGCAGGTAAACAGTTTGTGAACCCGCGTTAAAAGCACTGAAGGCGCCATAGGTCATAGCTACATTGCCGGGTTTAAGACCAACAAGGTTTGAGAGACCAGCGGTTGGAACGTTTGAAGCCACAACAACGCTGCCATCAAAACCAGAAGCGATGGGCATAGTGCCCTGGTAGAAGTTCACTGATTCATTGGCAGCGATTTCGCGGTCAGCTGTACCAACAGTGTAACCAGCAAGGTTGAAGAAGGTCAAAGTGATAAGACCATCTGTATCTGCAAGGTTTTGGATCTGAATACCAGATTCATAACCAACAGGGGATGCGGCTTTCGCGCCAGAAATTGGCAGAACAACCAATACGAGTGCGATTGCCATCAGAATTGAGAAAAACTTTTTCATGTGTAAATTCTCCTTTTGTAGTTTATGCCCCAAGTATAGATACCAATCACTTCTTTTTCAATAATCCATCGGTGTTATTTCTTGTCGCCCCTCTTTTTTACACTAATCCTTTGGTATTATCTCTGCATTTTACGGGTAAAAAAACGCCGCGGAGGGCATCCACGGCGTTTTAGAAACAAAACTTCCGCTAAAGTTTATACTCTGCGCCACGGCGCATAGCTTCAACATTCAAGTGAACAAACTTTTTAAGTTTTTCGCCGGTATGAGCTTCCAGCGCTTTCTCAAGCGCGCCTTCTGGCAATATCTGTAAGTTGGATTCAAGTGTGCCCAAAAGCACCATGTTCGCCGCGCGTTCGTTTCCAATTTCGCGCGCGATGGTATTGGCAGGCACCATGACAATGTTGATGTCAGCACGATCAGGCACTCTGTTTACAAGATCCTCGTTGACGATCAACCAGCCACCACTCTTGACCATTGATTCGTATTTATCCAATGAGGGTAGGTTCATCGCGATCACAGCAGTGGGATGAAGCGAAGTTGGCGAACCGATTTCATCGTCAGAAATCACAACCGTACAGTTCGCTGTACCGCCACGCATTTCGGGTCCGTAAGAGGGTAACCAGGTTACATGCTTGCCTTCGTCCATGCCACCATATGCCAATACTTGTCCGGCATACAATGTGCCTTGACCACCAAATCCAGCAATGATTACTTCATGTTGCATCTTACTTAACCTCCTTCATAACACGTTCGGCTTCTTCTGAAACCTTAAAATCACCCACTGGATAATAAGGCAACATATGATCCTTGAGCCACTCACGTGATTTTGGCGCATTCAAACCCCAGTTAGTCGGGCAAATAGAAAGTAATTCAACCATCGAAAATCCCAGTCCGGCTTTTTGAATTTCAAAAGCAGTCCGGATAGCCTTTTTAGCGTTACGAATACTTCGGGCATCATGCAAGCTGCGACGCACAACATAGCTGGCGCCATCAAGTGTTGCCAGCATTTCAGCAGTGCGAATAGGATAACCCTGAGTCTCCACATCACGGCCAAGAGGCGAAGAGCTTGTCTTTTGTCCTGGCAAGGTTGTAGGCGCCATTTGACCACCGGTCATACCGTAGTTGGTATTGTTGATGAAGAAAATGGTTATCTGCTCACCACGCGCAGCAGCTGCCACGGTTTCGCCCATACCCATCGAGGCTAAGTCACCATCACCCTGATAAGTGAAAACCAGTCGATCAGACAATGTACGTTTAATACCCGTTGCCATCGCAGGGGCACGGCCATGGGCAGCTTCCACAAAGTCAAAATCAAAATAGTTATAAGCAAACACCGCACAACCAACCGGCGCGACACCGATGGTATTGCGTAGTTCGCCCATTTCTTCAAGTACCTCAGCAATCAAGCGATGTGCCACACCATGAGTACAGCCAGGGCAATAGTGGGTTGTTCTGTCAGTCAGACCAATTGGGCGTTGATAAACAACTTTTACGTCTGTATCAGTCATCTTATGCTCCTTGTCCTATTGTTTGGCGCATGAGTTCAAGCCATTTGGCACGGCCGTCCAATTTAGGATCAGCATCGCTTTCAATCATTTCGTCAATAGCTCGGCTAATCTCATCCGGATAAGGCACCATGCCACCCATACGACCATAAAAATGCACCGGCGCGCGTTGCGCTACAATCGACACCACGTCATCCAGCATTTGACCATTGTTCATTTCAACAACCAAAAAGCCTTTGGTGCGTTCAGCAAGTTCATCAAGAACCTCGGTAGGATATGGCGAAAGACTCACAGGACGCAACAAACCTACTTTGATGCCTTTTTCGCGGGCTTCACGCACAGCAGTTAGCGCGATACGTCCACAGGTTCCAAAACCAACCACAACGTATTCAGCGTCATCCAGGTAATAGCCTTTATAGCGGACTTCGTTGCGTGAGATTTCTTCCCATTTGGTCATTTGGCGAATGTTCAGTTTTTCTTGCGCGGGCGCATCAATATTGATGGAGGTCAGGAAACGCTTTTCGCGACCTTCTTTGGGTGCAACAGCATAATCAGGGGATTCCATGTTGACCGGTTTGAAAGGTGGCAATACCGCGGGTTCCATCATCTGGCCTAAGAAACCATCCATTAAGATAACGGTCAGGGTGCGATACTTTTCTGCCAAATCAAAAGCTTCGCTGGTAAGATCAACAGCTTCTTGTACTGAAGCAGGAGCCAAAACAATGAGATGATACTCGCCGTGACCACCACCGTGAACAATCTGTGTATAATCTGCCTGGCTGGGCGAAATATTACCCAAACCAGGTCCACCGCGCATTACATCAACCAGGACAGCAGGAACTTCGGTCCCATAAATATAGGAAATACCTTCACTCATTAAGCTAACGCCAGGGCTTGAGCTTGAGCTCATTGTGCGTAAGCCAGTACAAGCAGCACCATAAACCATGTTAATCGCGCCAAGTTCGCTTTCAGCTTGCACAAAAGCCCGACCAAGCTCGGGCATTCGCGCGGAGAGATATTCTAATAATTCAGTTTGAGGAGTAATGGGGTATCCAAAATAAGAAACCAATCCAGCTCTTACTGCAGCTTCAGCAACAGCTACATTACCTTTAATCATTTCTTTTGTCATGATTAATTCGTTCCTTTCTCTTCATATCCGGGCGGTGTGCCACGATAGACAGTTATCGCTGCGTCTGGACAAACTGTCGCACAAATACCACACGCGATACACTTTTCCGGTTGAGCCATATAAGCTGGGTGATAGCCTTTAATGCTCAAGTGGCTCATGTCAAGTGCCAAAACCTTTTGCGGACAATCGGTGATGCACGTTTCACAAGCCTTACAATACAATTCGTTTATCTCAACCCATCCCTTTGGGGGCATGCGTTACCTCCTAAATTGTTATTTATTTTTTCAGTAACTTTCCAAGTTGCTAACATTTAGTATAACAGACATTTAACACTTTTAGGCCTTAAAAAAAAGACAAAGCCCTGGCTTTTTCAATGATTGGCTTTGTCATATACTACTGTATATTCTTTTGCCCATGTTTGCTAAATTTGCTAAAATATGATGCAAAGCAATCCACAGGCTATTCTTCTGCCTTGGTAAATACCATGGTCATATTCGCGCTTCGATTGAGTCTGTCAGACACGAAATAGAACGGATAACTCAAAACGCGGAAGAAATACGAGTTGAAGAACTTCTGGAAGCGCTCTCGTTGAGCTTTTGTTTTTCCCTGGATTTTATGGCGATAGTCAAACGAAAGTGCCGCTGATCCATGACGACCGGTAAAACTTCTTAATAGTTTCTTTTGGAAGCCATGCCGTTCAACCAATCTTTGCAAAAGGTCAGGGTTATATGCGTAATAATGGCGGGGAACATCCCATCCACACCAGGCTTCCTTAAAAAAGCGACGATCCCACGATTTTGAGTTAGGCAAAGACAATAACAAAGTTCCACCTGGTTTGATAATCTTATACATAACATCAAGTGTTTTTTCAGGGTCTTCCAAGTGTTCAAAAACATCCCAAAGCATCACCAGATCAAAAAAGGCATCTTCAAATAAACCATCCACCAAATAACCATGCATCACATCCAACCCAAGTACTTCATTGGCATATTTAGAAGCATAGGCTGATGGCTCTACGCCAAAGGTCTGCCAGCCACGGTCCTTCATACCTTTGAGGAAGTTACCACTCGCGCAACCAACATCTAAAACTTTTCCAGACTTCAGTCCAGTAGAACGAATAGCAAAATCGCATCGTCTTGCAACACCATGCTCCCGATCCCATTTTGCAACAGCATGTTCCTCTTTGGAAACATCTTCGCTGTAAGCAACATAATCATCCGGATAGTAAACCTCAATCGCCTCGCCGACCAATTGAGGCATTGTATGAACAAATCCACACTCACCACATTCCCACAGCGAAAAAACACCTTCAAGATCATGCAAATAATCCTTCGCGGGATAAAGAAAATGCCAGGCCTGGTTGCCACAAATCAAACAGGGATTTTGGGGACGTTGATGGTCGAAACTCATATCTAACTACCTTTCATTAGAGTCTTGTACCCATCTGCCAGACGAGCGCATCAAATGACTGTCTCCATTTTGAGCACAAGACTTTGCAATTGTTTTTAGCATTAGAAAGAATCAACAATGGTGACAAACTATTATTGATCATGTTTTCTAAATCATCAAAAAGTATAACACCACCTCGAGAAGAATTTCCAATTTGTCTTTTTTAGGACTCCTTTACAAAAACATTGTTTTGGCATGAAGATTGCAACATATGTAACGATTGTTATTTTTTATTTAATGGATAAAACTATGAACATGATACCAGACTCAAATAGAAATCAGCAAAAAGGTCGTACTTGGTTATACATCTTTCCGATTATTGCCTTGTTGCTTTTAACGCTCATCCTGGTACTTAATGAGAATCCGGCCTTGTTAGAGCCCAAAGACCTGGTCATTCCAACGGATATACCCCGCACAAATGGCCCGTTGGAAGTTTTGCTTTTTGAGCAGCTCCCTGAATTGGTCGATGAGCGCTTCAATTCAGATTGGCGGCTTGTAGATATTCAATTTAATGAAGACAGCACCCAGGCTGTACTCTGGATGGCAGAAACAGATAGTGAAGGCGAGATTCTCGCCCGCGAACCTTTGTTAATCCTCGCCACATTGAATTTCTCAAAAACACAATGGACCATGTCCACAGCCATTGACGAAGATTTTGGTGAACGCCTCATGGCATCAGATTTTGGTGAAAGCGAGTTGGCTGACAGTATTATTGTAGGTTCTGAGCCCAAATCACCAACCGGTATTGTTTATGGCGGATATTACCTGCCTTGGAAAGCCGGAGAAACAAAACGGGTGACATGGTCAGTCGGACATACCTCATGCACACCACAATCCTATTGCTATTACGCCTTTGACTTTGCGGATGGCACTATGTTCGATATTTCCGCAGCAAAAGCAGGCTATGTTTACCACTGGCGCGATACCTGCGCTAACAACAACAAAACTTGCATGAACAGTATCACGCTGGAAGACCGCACTACCAGCCCATGGACTTATCAGATATACCTTCATCTTGCCCAGAATAGTATCCCTGAAGCGCTAAAAACCGAAGGAACTTACGTCAGTCAAGGCCAATTTATAGGAAAAGCTGATAATACCGGCCCCAGCACAGGTCATCACTTGCATTTCATGGTTGTTGAAAAAGAAACGCTGACCGCGTGTAGATACTATTGTTTTGGAAAAGCTGTTGATGTTACCTTTAGAGATGTCGACATCAACTGGCATGAAGGCACGAGAGGCGGGCGACCACGCTTAGAAAGCGAAGCGCGGTATTATGGTGGGCAAGGACGCCGATTTTATACCAGTCAAAATAGAAACAAGTCGAACGAGACCATGCCTTACAAAATTATTCTATTCCCGATTCACAAGCCATAGTCACATCAGAAAATTTACGCGTTATGTTTGAAGTAAATTCAAAATCCTTTCTATCCCTGTCCTCGCAGCAAGCTACGAGGCATTTCGGGTTCTCACCCTACGGGACGGATTTTGAGAACAGTTTTGTCGCAAGCTACGGGGAAATGCCCTCGCATCTCCTCTCTGTTTTTTTCACTGGTTTTTTGGCACCCTGTTGGGCAGACTCAACTAAAAATCGCTTATAATCAAACAACAAGGTAAGAATGACAGAGAAAAGCCCACTTAGCCAACGCGAAATGGAGATCCTTCAACTCCTTGCCCAGGGCAAAAGCAATAAAGAAATTGCTTCTGACCTGGTCATTAGCGTTAACACAGTAAAAGTACACATTTCAAACATTTTTCAGAAAATCAATGTTTCCTCACGGGCTGAAGCTATGGTTTTCGCCCTTGAAAATGGATATATTGAAGACCCTCGACAAGAAACCCCAGAGCCTCAGATCATCACTAAATTTGTTGAAGCACAAGAACCTAAATGGCTCATTTGGCTGCGCAAATTTTGGTGGGTCGTTATCATTGGTCTTGTCGTACTGGTCATTGCACTGTCTTTTATTCTTTCCCAATCAACTCTATTGGAAAAACCTACCCCGGAACCTGATCCACTTCAAAACATCATCACACAAAACCGGTGGGAAATCCTAGAAGCCCTCAATCCGGGACGCTCCGATATCGCCAGTGTTGCCTATCGCGGTCAAATTTTTGCAATTGGCGGGAAAAGTCTGGAAGGCATCAGTGCCTTAAACCAAAGCTTCAGCACACGCACGAACCGTTGGGCGCAACATGCTCCTAAACCTACACCCGTGATGAATGCCAGTGCAGTTGAACTTGGCGGAAAACTATACATCTTTGGTGGTGAAAGCACAGATGGTAATGTTTTTACTGGGCTGGAAGTTTACGATGTCGCAAAAGACAGCTGGAACAAGAAAGCTGATGCCCCGATAGGTCTAAGTCGCTATGCTGCCACTGTGTTTGAAGGCAAAATCTACATTTTCGGTGGATTTGACGGCAATTCGCTCAGTTCCAAGACACTCATTTATGAACCCGTTTCAGATCAATGGTCCATTGGAACACCAAGCCCAATACCATTCGCCGATGCTTTTGCGGTTACCGCCACCGATCACATTATGATTACGGGAGGTGTGCGAATGGATGGCGATTTAGCACAAGATATCACCACCTTGCAGGTTTTAAGCCCTTCACCAGACAAGCCCGAGAAAATCACCTGGTCGGAGCCTTTGGATGCCTTTAACGCCAATAGCATTTTAACCATGCAGGATTTGGGCGATTCTATCGTCGTATTCTCCATGCTGGATACTGACAGCATGCTCATCAGCTATTATTCCGCGCAAAATGAGACCTGGATTCACGCAGTTGAAAATTCAAAAGGCTCACTGCCCAAACAGCCCGCGTTTGCGAACCAAAGTGGCGCGGTGTATTTTATTGGAGGCATGGATGATACCCAGCCAAGTGGGCACTTCGCACGCTATCAGGCATTGTTCACCATCATGCTCCCCGCCATTAATAATTAAAACCTTACTTTTTTTACTTCTAAGTTTTGTTGTCATACAAACAAGTCCGTTTTTAAATGACATGGAACGTTTTCTGTTAGTCATTGATATAATTCTCGTCAAAGGACCTGACAGAACTTACTGTTAAGGCCTGACGAAGAGGAATAATTGGAATCAACACCGCGCCAATCCGGTTTTTTTAAGAAACTTTTGCAAGCCTTGATGGCAGTAGGAAGCACCGCCACGCTTTCCCAAATCTTGGTAATGCTGCAAACGCTTGTATTAGCGCGCTGGATTGGCCCTGAACTCAACGCCTATGTGCTGGCTGCGTTCAACATCGCTGGACTGGGCTTTGTCCTCATCAACTGGGGTTTTGACAACTGGCTTCTGCAACGCACCGCGCTTGACCAGGAAAGCAGTCATAAAAACCTTGATATGGTGCTTTCCGTAAAACTGCTTTTTGGCTCCATTCTGGGCATCATCTTACTCATCCTTTTGCCAGCTGTTCGCCCGGAAATTTATATCCCCATTATTCTTGTCCTGGCTTTACTCGATGTGCTCACCGATTCCCTTTGTGCGAGTTCCTTCACCTATCTTTATGCTACCGATCAATACAAGCGCGCCTCAATCACCCTAAGCGTTTCGCGAATCCTGCGCCTGCTTTCAACCATAGCGCTGATATTTCTAAACGTGCGCGCTCTGCCTTGGTTCTTAGGCTCAAGATTGGTGATTGACCTTGGCACATTGGTATATCTCTGGTTTATCATCAAGCCCAAAATCAAACTGATCAAGTTTAATCATATCCAATCTCTTCTTAAACATACCTGGTCTTTTGGACTGGCAGAAATTCTCAACTTTGCATATGACCGCATTGACATTACTCTATTGGCGTTTATAAGCCTCATTACAGTTGAGATCAGTTATTACGGTACCGCAAGCAATATCTTCAGCGCCGGATTGTCCATTCTCATTCCTCTGCAATATGCCCTGGTTCCGTATATCATCAAGCAAAATAAATCAAACCTGAATTACGATCCTCAACAAAAGAGGAATACTCTCTATGTGCAACCGCTCTTACTCCTGCTTGGCGTGGGCTTGCTCGGTTCATTATTCCTGACCTTTTTTGCAGAACCAGCTATTAACCTGGTGATGGGAAAAGCCTATGCCCCTGCTGGTCCTCTTTTGCGTCTGGCAAGTCCATTGGTTTTATTCCGGGCTGGAACAGTCGCGCTCTCATCCTTTCTCATAGCCCGCCAACGTCAAGAGCTAAAGCTTCTGCCTTTAGGCGTGGCAACGTTATTAAAAATCATTCTCATTCCCCCAGTCTATAAAACCTATCGCCTGGAAGGCATGATTCTGGTTTATGTCCTGTGCGAACTCGTTTTACTCATCCTCTATGCTATTCAACTCCTGCGCACGCGTGGTCAAGCATCACAAAAAACACTTGAGACCGAGGAGGCTCCACAGGAATGAAAATCCTCTTCACCACTTTCAACCAGGAAGGCAAAGGCAGCTTTTTACGCGCTCTTGCCCTCGCCAAAGAACTCGCCAAACTCGGACATCAGCTAACCGTCCTGTGTGCCTCTTCTCAAAATACCTTTGAAGACAAAAGCATCGACGATGTACGCCTGATTTGCTTCCCCTGGGGCAAACGTTTTTTGCATGGCTATAATCTTAGTGAAGTCCGGGCCCGCAAGCGCTGGCTCGGCAAGCAACGCTTTGACTTAGTTCATGCCTTTGATATGCGCCCAAGCTGCGCCCAACCCGCCTTTCAAGCCAAACGACATGGCGCTTTGATGCTCTCTGACTGGGCAGATTTATTTGGCAAAGGGGGCTCCGTTGAAGAACGCTCAAACCCTGTTGCACGCTCTATATTACGTCCCATAGAAAGCTATAACGAACGCGCTCTGCGCAAGAAAGGGGTTGGCGTTACGTGCATCTGTAGCCATCTTTACAATCTGGCAAAAAAGCTAAGCTTTTCTGACGAACAAATCCTATTGCTTCACAATGGCTTTAACCAAACAATCAACCCGCGAAAAAATAAACTGGAAGCACGCCAGTATTTTGGTCTTAGTCCGGATTTGCCCATAGCAGGCAGTTTAGGCGCCTTTTTCAGCAAGGACTTTCAGCTTCTCACATCAGCCATTGAATACTGCCAAAGCCAACAAAACATCAGCTTTGTCCATATCGGACAAGGAAACGCGATGCTGCAAAACGCCAATATCATTAAAACAGGCAGACTTTCGGACACAGAACTCAGCCTTGCTCTGCAAGCCTGTGATATTTTGCTCCTGCCAATGGCAGATTTACCCGCCAATCATGGCCGTTTTCCACTGAAGTTTAGCGAATACATCAGCGCTGGTCGCCCTGTTTTAGCTACGCGCATTGGCGATGTGCCTGATTTTATCGAAAAATATCAATGCGGTTATGTTACCGCTCCCAATCCGGAAGATTTCGCCAAAACCTTGCTTGAAGCTTTTGAAAAGCCAGCAGACATCGAAAAATACGGTCAAAACGCGCTTTCGCTCTCGCAAGAAGAATCTTTTACATGGCAAAGTCGTGCCAAACAGCTAAACGCTTTTTACGAGACCTTACTGACAAACCAAAAAAGAGATAATCCTTTATGACCAAGACTCCAGACAACACGAACACCCGTCAGCCACCTCAGGAAGCATGCTTCATCTGTGGCAACACCAACTGGCAATTGCTCTACAAAGCCCAGGACTTTTTGTATGATCTTGATGGGGACTTTTACCTCTATGAATGCCCCGAATGTGGTTTGGTTTCCACCCAGCCTAAGCTAAGCAACGAAGAAATGCAAAAGTACTATCCTGAAGATTACATTGCCTACCCCGTCGCCGTGGCTGATGAGAAGACCTGGCACCAACGTGCTAACCGCCAGCGGGGCGTGCGCCGAAGATGCGATTTTGCCATCCGCGAAAGTGGCATGGCGACAGGAAAAGTACTTGATGTGGGGTGCGCGACCGGCGTATTCCTCAAAGGCATGCGGGACCGTGACTGGCAGGCTTATGGCATTGAGCCATCCGATTATGCTGCCAACTATGCCAAAGAACAGCTCAAATTAAACGTAACACACGACTACCTGAAACCCGACAGTTACGAAGCCAATCAATTCGACCTGATAACCCTTTGGGATGTTTTTGAACACCTGCCCAACCCAGAAGAAACCCTGCAAATCATTCATAAAATCCTCAAACCGGGTGGCGTTTTATTGCTTACCCTGCCTAACAGCCAATCTTGGGATCGTCACATTTTCAAACAAGCATGGGCTGGCTGGGACACCCCACGCCATTATTTCACTTACAACGAAAAATGTCTGACACAATTACTCGAAAGACACGGTTTCAGCTTCAAAAAACTAAAAAGTTTCACAAACCGCCATGGCTCAATGGTTTACTCCGTAAACTTTTGGCTCAAAAGCAAAAACGCCCCTGAAAAAAGGCGAAAATCCATTGAAAAATTCCTTAATTCCTATTTTTTCCGCGCGTTAAGCTACCCTTACTTCATCTTCGCCGATGCCATCAACCGCAGTGCCGGTATGACTGTGACTTATGTGAAAAAACAAGATAATCCAGAATTCCGATAATCAATCATAAAGAGAGAAGGTTTCCAATGAAAGGTACTGAACAATTTTTAGCTGAATACATGAGCGGAGTTGATAAACAATTCATCATCCCTGTTTACCAACGTAATTATGATTGGAAGATTGAGCACTGCAAACAGTTATTTGACGATTTGGTTTCCGTTCAAAAAAACGGAAGAAAAGCACATTTCTTTGGGAGCATTGTATCAGGCCAAAACACTGAAAGTCTTCAGTCACAGTTCTTAATCATCGACGGTCAACAACGGCTAACAACTGTTTCACTGTTACTTTTGGCTCTTTATAACTTGCTTGAAGAAGGAGTAATTAAGTCGAATGAGTCAAGTCTTTCTGAAAGAATTTTAGAGCATTATTTAATAAACAAATTTAACACAGGTTCAACCCGTATAAGACTGAAACCAATAAAGAAAGATTCAGAAGCATTTGAACGCTTACTTGATAAAAACAAAAAACATATCAAGTCATCAAACCTGACCATTAACTACAATTATTTTTACAATCGAATACAAAAAAGAGAATTATCAGCAGACGAGTTATTTAAAGCATTTCAAAAACTCCAAATAATCAACATCTACTTGCATGAAGGTGACAACCCACAATTAATCTTTGAAAGCCTAAACTCAACCGGGCTTGACCTCAGCGAAGGCGACAAAATTCGGAACTATATATTAATGGGAATCACCGATCCCAAAGAACAGGAGGCTTACTACCATACTTACTGGCATCAAATCGAGTTAGCCACTAATTTCGAGGTAAGCTTATTTATCAGAGACTACCTAAGCATCAAACTGCAGTCCATTCCAACATTCTCCAAAGTCTACCAGGTATTTAAGAGTTTCTCTCAAACAATGCCATTCAAAGACAAGGAAGAACTCCTCCAGGACTTACTTGCTTATGCAAAACGCTATAAAATCCTGCTAAATGCAAGTTCAACAAATGATCGGCTAAATAGCATTATTTTCAGATTGAATGTCCTTGAAGCTACGGTAACCAGGCCTTTCCTCATGGAAATCTTGAACCTTGCAGAAAACTCAGAATTAATAAAACAGGATGAGTTAATCCAAATTTTTGAATATGTCGAGTCCTATATCTTCAGACGTACCATTTGCAATATTCCGACAAATGCTCTGAATAAAATATTCGTTTCATTACATCCGGAAATCATCGGTATTGACAAAAGCGCAGAAAACTACTTTGAAAAATTCAAATATGTGTTGGCCAACAAGACTCGTAGTGGGATATTCCCGACGGACGAAATGTTCACTTCAGCCTTTACAACTAAAGACATATTCTTTCTTAGAGGCAGGAATCAATCCTATATCATGGAACGGTTTGAGAATTTTGGTACACGCGAAACCAAAGATATTTGGGAACGTATCGAGAAGAAAGTCTATTCCATTGAACACATCATGCCCCAGACCTTGAATGATGAGTGGAAAAAAGAATTGGGTCCAAATTATCAAGAAATTCACGAAGAATGGTTGCATCGTATGGCAAACCTGACATTAACAGCCTACAACTCAAGATACAGTAACCATTCTTTCTATAAAAAGAAAACCATGGAAAATGGCTTTGCTCAGAGCGGACTGCGAATTAATCTGGACATAGCCAAGTATGAAAAGTGGACTTTAGATGAGATTGAGAATCGGAATAACAAACTCATGGAAAAAGCCCTCCAGATATGGCCCATGATTGAGACAAGATACGAAGTGCCTGAAAAGGTTCTGGAAAGTGTCAGCTTAGCAGATGACATCGACCTGACTGGAGAAAAGTTGTTCAAGTATTCTTTTAGGGGTGAGGAATTTTTTGCCAATACCTGGAAAAAGATGTATGTTGATGTCCTCAACATGCTTCATAACGAAAACCCTCACGTGTTATACAAAATGAGCACATCAGAAAACCAGCATGAGATGAATAGCTATGTTTCTAATAATCCACACAGTTTCACATACTTTTTGAAAATTGCAGATGACTTATATCTATATGACAACTTTAATACGAGTGGAAGAATTTATTCTCTGCAAAAATTCCTCCCTTTGTATGGGGTCGATCCAGAAGAGCTCATTTTTTATTTAAAGGATGACAGCAAAAATGAACTCAACGATACTAATAATCTTGCAAATCATCGTATTTCTTTTTGGGAGTATGCTCTTCCCAGATTACGGGCTGAGACAAATACATTTCTAAAAAGAACCCCTACTCCAGATCATTATCTCGGCACTCCGATGGGCAATCCTGGCACACGGATTTATGCTAGTAGCTCAACGGAAAGCAGTAATGTGGAATTCTGCATTAGAAGAAAAACGACAGAAGAAAACAAGGCGCTTTTCGATTTTTTATTTAGCAACAAGGATGAGATTGAAGCCAAAGCAGGTAAAACGTTTAATTGGAAACGGATGTCAGAATATCAAGTCTCATGCGTAGCGTCTATACCATTTCTGCTCAGTAATATGAACAAACAAAACTGGGATGCCATCATTGATTACTTTGTAGTACAAATTAACTTAATGCGGGAAGTCTTCAATCCCTATATTGAGTTATTTGATCTAAAAACAAAGCAATAGGCTTTACACACTTCATTTAAAAAACAACCAGCCAAAGGAAGCTTTAGGCTGGTTGTTTGGTTTCGCTATCTGCTATTCTTGGCCAGGTTCATCAGAAGTTTGAGTTTGATTAGCTTCTTCAGCCAATTTAATCTCTATCTTCTCTTCCATACGCATGGTGCCACGCAGGAAGGCGCCTTCTTCGCTGCTGAACGAGGTCGTTACCACATCGCCCCAAACGCGGCCGGTCGCGCGGATTTCTAACTTTTGGCAGATCACATCGCCCTGCACCAAACCCGCCACAATCAGGGTTTCAGCTTTGAGCGTCTTGCAATTCACTTTGCCGGTCTCGCCAACCACCACCGTGCCACGCACCACGATCTCGCCGGTCACACTACCTTCAATGCGCACGCCATCCTCACCGCTCAGATCACCGTGCCAGCTCATGCCACGTCCAATAACCGTTCCGATTTGACTGTGCGCCTTCACCACCGGCGTAAAACCTTGGGTTTCTTTTTTTCTTCTAAACAACATGGTGCTATTATAACTTTTTTAAGTCAGAAAGGCTCGACGAATCTACATACCAGCGCCACGGAAGCGAAAGCCAGGGTTCAGTGGCATATCCAATGCCAATCCTGGCGCTTTGCTTGACTATATCCGCTTTAAGATCAAAGCCTTTTTCAAACCACAATCCAGTGCTTTTATCACAAACATCCGCGCCGTTCAGCACCCCGTCTATTCCCAAAGCCTGACACAACTTGGCAGGACCATTCAGCCAGCCTAATTTACCAAAATCCCTTTCACGCCGCGCGCGCATCGCCTCTAAACCGTCCAGTGGAGCAAGAGCCCGAATCAACACCGCGGCAGGCTGATCCATATCATCACAAACCACATTCAGCATCCAGTGCATGCCATAGGTAAAGTAGACATAGGCGTGACCAGCTTCGCCAAACATCACTGCGTTACGTTTTGTTTTTCCCCGACTGGCATGGCAGGCTTTATCTTCCATCCCCTGATACGCCTCGGTTTCGACCACCACACCGCGCATGAGCTGGCCGTTAATCTCCCGTACGATTAAAGCGCCTAAGAGTTCCGGCGCGACTTCCGTCGCCGGTCGTTCAAAGAAAGCTCTTTCTAAAATATCGCCCATCAAATTTGCAACAAGGGGTCTTTTTCAATCGTCAGGCGCAAACCGGTTTCCAGTGGCACTTTTGGCAGATAATTAAGCAATCGCTCCGCCTTGCTGATATCCGCGCACATTCTATCCGGGCCACCATCGCGCTTGGGATTGAAAATCTGCTCGGGTTTTTTATCAGTGACCATACGCACCAGGCGCGCCAGTTCGTTCACACTCGTTTCAACACCGCTGCCGATATTGATAATCTCCTGGTCCACACCATGCGCTTTCGCGGCTGTAATCAATGCGTCTACAACATCATCCACATAAACATAATCGCGGGTTTGCATGCCATCGCCATGAATCACAATCGATCCATTACTCAAAGCGTGTTTCAGAAAGTTGGGGATAATCGGCGGGTTCGAAAGCGTCACCCGCTGACCGGGCCCATAGGCGTTAAAAATCCGCAAACACACCGCCTCAACCCTGGTTTCTTCGGCAATCGTGCGCAGGTAATACTCCGCGGCTAATTTAGACACCGCGTAAGGTGAACCAGGGTGCACGATGGCGTCTTCCTGATACGGCACCTCATCCTGCATGCCATAAATCGCGCCACTGGATGCCATCACCACCCGCCTGACACGTGTATCGCGCATGGCTTCCATCAGCGTTACCGTGCCACCCACATTCACATGGTTATAATCGCGCGGGAAGAGCACCGACTCAGACACTGAAACCTTAGCAGCCAGATGAAACACACAATCGACATCCTGCAAAAGCTTCCAGAGGATGGTCTTTTCGTTGATATCGCCTTCGGTAAAGTGCACTTCGGGTAAAAGTCGCGCCGGCTCGCCCGCGGAGCAGTCATCCAAAACACGCACCACATGCCCCTCTCGCGCGAGGCGATTGCTCAAAGCTGACCCAATAAAACCAGCGCCACCAGTAACTAAATAAATCATGTTGTGTTTATCCTGATAGCACCGATTATAGCATGCTCACCCAATTAATTTAGTAAAAAAGTCTTTAAATAGTCTCAACTGCAATCATAAAAAACATAGTGGGCGTGTATAATAAAAGTAACAGCCCTATAAAAAGAAACGGAGTCGATATGAGCCCATTTCATAACCCATTATTTTTGCAAAACAAACCCGGCGCGCTTGCCCCGATAGAATTCAAGCCCACAACCCTCGCCATTATCATCGCGGCTTTGGTAGCCGTGGCGTTTATCGCGTGGGTCATCTGGCTGATCGTGAGTAAACGCTTGCAAAAATGGTCAGCGGCCGCCTCGCAAAGCCGAAAATGGAATGCTCAGGACAATAAACTTTCCAATGAGCTTAAAAATCTGGCACGCTCCATGAACCAGCAACACGCCCAACTTGGCAAAGAAACCTGGGACGCGCGGCTCAGCGACCCTGGTTACGATGCCGCATATACCAAGCTGGTGAATCTCAATCAACAGGTGCTGGGCATGGAAATGCACGTCAGCTCGCTCAAAGAAGAGCTGCAAAAAATCACCAAAGACCGCGACGCCATAGAGACCCAATATGACGACCAGTTGAACAAGCTGGAAGAAGAACGCAAAACAGCCCAGACCACTATTGCTGAATTGAGCAAGCGCCATAAAGGGCTCGACACCGAACTCACTGAACTAAGCATGGAAAAATCGCGCATTCAACGCGAGATCAAAGAAACGCGCACCAAGATGATCGAAATCGACAACTCCGACGCGCCAAACAAATCCGCTCTCACCTTCCCACTCACCAGCCAACTGGAACAACTTAGTGCTACCCTGATGGATGTCTCGAAAAAATCGCCTTCGATTGATGATGAAATCATGAAAGTTGAATCGGAATTGAAGCCACTCAATGACCAACTGGAAGAGCTCAACAAGAATTTCAGCCGCACACAGATTTTGAAAGGCCAGGAACTCGACCCGTTAGACAGCCACATCGCCAAGCTGAAGCAATCCCTCAAAAAGAAAGAGGAAGAAATCCTGCAGCTTGAAAAAGTCGTTCCCACGATGCTTGAGGAACTCGGCGCGCAGGTTGATTACGTGCGCCCCGAGAGCCTGCGCTTAGCGCCGCTTTATACGAATTTGGACGATATTCACGAACGCACACGCCTCGCCACAGATGAACAGCAACAACTTCGCCTTTTGATGGACAAAGGCGACAAAAGTTCAGCGCGCAAGTTCTCATGGTTCTTGTTTGCTGTTTTGCTGGTGATCGTAGCCATCCTGCTCATCTTGCTTTTTGTAAAATAAACAACCCTGGATTTACAGAGTTAGGTCAGTATATAAACGTTTGATATATTAAGACATAAGAGCCAGTGATTCAAAAGTCACTGGCTCTTTTAGTAAAAAAAGAGAGCGGGCGATCGGATTCGAACCGACGAATGTTAGCTTGGAAGGCTAATGCCTTACCGCTTGGCGACGCCCGCGTAAGTTCTATTTTAGTCAAAACTGACATTATGTCAACAATTTCTTTGTCTTAAGGCAGTTTATATCCGTATTTTGACGTTTTTAGATAACCAAAATATCCCACGCAATGGCCTGCGCTATAAAAAAAAGACCCTCTGATGACAAAGGGCCTTGAAAGAGCAAAAGGCGTTTAGGCATTCTTCATGATCACTAATTCGATCGTGTCAGCAACCTGTTCGATGCGGTCAATAGTGCGTTCAAGTTGCAGGAACAAAACCGACCAGGTGTGAATTTTCGACGAATCCGATTCATCAAGATGCAGGCGGCGGACAGCGTCAATATAAAGCTTGTCCGCTTTTTCTTCGATCGAGTTCACTTCAATAAGACGTTTAGGCAAAATCTTCGAGCGTTTGAAGGCTTCAAATTCATCAAAGCACGATTTTAACGCAACAGCACTCTGATAAATCAACTCACCAAAAACAAGCGCTTCTTCGCGCATGGTTTGCACATTGTGCATAAACAAAATCTGATAGATTTCCTCGATATAGTCCAGCACGTCGTCCAACGCCCAAGACAAGGTGATGATATCTTCGCGTTCAATCGGTGTGATGAACTCTGCGATTAGCTTTTCCATCATCGCATGTTTTTTAAGATCCGCGGCATGTTCTATTTCATGCATCGTAACCATTTGCGCACTGATTTTTTCGGGGTCGTAATGGTTGATTGTTTCTTTGAGTTGTGTCGCGGCGAGAATCGCGTCTTCCGCGACATCAATAAACATCCTGAAGTAATTGTTATCTTTTTTTGCCATGTTATTCCTTTACACTAAACTAAGATGAGCATGAGCAATTTTGTAACTAAATAGCCCAATAATCCGCAGCCGGGGAAGGTAAGCACCCAGGCTAAAACCATTTCTTTAACGATCGCCCAATTCACCGACCGCACCCGCCTTGAAGCGCCAACGCCCATGATGGCGGTTGTTTTGGTGTGCGTGGTTGAGACTGGCATGCCTTTGAACAAGGAAGCAAACAACAAGGAGATGGAAGCAGCAATATCCGCGCTGGCACCCTGATAGGTTTCCAGCTTGACCATATCAAGCCCAACCGCTTTGATGATGCGCTGCCCACCAATTGATGTCCCCAGCGCCATAATGCCCGAAGTAACAAGAATCATCCAAAAAGGTATCGTGAACGAAGGCGGAACCGCTTTACCCTGGCTCAGGTAAACGCCAATCAGGAACACGCCCATAAACTTCTGCCCATCCTGCGCGCCGTGCATAAAGGCCATCGATGCCGCACCACCAATTTGCAAATTGCGGAAAAAGCCGATCGTTTTGCGACGGTCAACATTCTTAAAAAGCAATTCAATCAGTCTGGTAATGCCCCATCCCAGGGCAAAACCCATTACGGTTGAAATCAGCAAACCAATGACAACTTTTATCCATTCCGCCCCATTTACCCCCGCAAAACTGCCCTGAAAAGCAACCGCGGAGCCGGTTAAGCCGGCAATAAGCGCGTGGCTTTCGCTGGTAGGAATGCCAAAATACCATGCAGCAGTCGCCCAGATGACAATGGAAGCCAAGGCACCCATCAAGGCGATGGAGGCGGCGTGTGGATCACCACCGAAATCAACCATGTTGGATATGGTAACCACCACGTTGGTATTTATCATGGTCATAACCAAGACACCCAGGAAGTTGAAGATGGCAGCCATGATGATAGCGTGGCCCGGCTTCATAGCGCGCGTGCCAATAGCGGTCGCTATGGCGTTGGGCGCGTCGGTCCAACCGTTGACTAATATGACACCTATGATAAGGATAGTTGTAATGATAAGAGCGGGATTAGATAAAAGTGATTGTAGCGTTTCCAATGTCTGCACCTTTTATGTAGTCCAGATGATTGTAAACTGTATTTTACAATTTGTGTGTAAATAGGCCGCAATTTAAGATAAACTTTACAATTGCAGATAAAAGGAAATGCAACGCAAGCAATACGCTTGCCTGTTGATGCAAATTAATCTTAGATTTTAGTGTTTCAGTCTGATTTTGTGCTTGTTTTTTCCGAACTTGTTCCAGAACTTGCCGTCGCGGTCTCGGTGGAAGCAGTGCTGGAAGGACTGCTGTTTGACTTACTGGAGCTGGTGCCACTCGGTGAGCGGTGATCTGTCGCGTAAAAGCCCTTGCCCTTAAATACAATCCCTACCGGAGAAAAGACCTTGCGCAGGGTTTCTTCTCTACAAACAGGACAGACTGTGAGCGGGTCATCAACAAAATGTTGGAATTTATCAAACTCATGTCCACAGGCATCGCATTTATAAGCATATAAAGGCATATCTATTCAAACTCCTCTTACAAGCCACAATAGTACCATATTATGGGATTACATGAACAGCAAAAGTTTGATTTATGATAAAACGCTAATAGTATATGTTAGGAAAACTGCTTATGATTTGATCGATTCACACAATGCGAGAAAAGATTGACTGGGATATAATCGTTGCTGTATGGAAGAAAAAGAGAAACCCCGAAAAAAAATAAGTAAAGGCGGAAGAATCGCGCTCATCATTCTGGCGGTCATCGTTGTACTGGCGCTCATTGGCATCGCGCTCTATCAAGTGCCAGCGATTAAACGCAAAGTATACCCATATGTAACCATCTACAAAGCGCGCATTGTCTACTTCTTTAAGCCTCCGTCGAAAACAACTTTCGACCCTTCAGTAAACACAACCATGGATGCCGGCGTTATCGCCACGCTCACTGCCATGGCACCTACCGCGACACCAAGCCCGGAACCCACCGCTACATCTGAGCCAGCCCAGGCGACTGAAACGCTCATGCCTGTTGAGCCAAGCGCCACACCCGCGCCAACCGAAATTCCCGCCCAGGTGAGTCTGGAAGGCATCGTGCAGGAGTATCAGCGCTTCAATGCTTGTGGGCCGACCAACCTTGCCCTGGCACTGCGTTATTGGGGCTGGAAAGGTGAAGCCATTGACATTGAAAAAGTCATCAAACCAACACTGGCGGATTTGAATGTAACACCGCATGAAATGCTGTATTACATCCAGAATCATACTGAGCTCAACGCGTTGATACGCTATGGTGGCGATTTGGAGATGCTAAAGAAATTGGTCGCCGCGGGATTTCCTGTCTTAATCGAAAGAGGATACATTAACCGCGATTCCCAGCGCGAAGGTGGCTGGATGGGACATTATGGTGTCATTGACGCATACGATGATGAACGTGGTGCTGTACACATTCCTGACACATTCAATGGCTATATTTGGGTCGATTATGAACGCCTGCAGTCTGACTGGGATGAGTTCGCGGGCACCTATTTGCTTATTTTTGAACCTGAAGACGAAGCCAAAATATTAACGCTTTTGGGCGAGCATGCCGATCCAGCCTATAATTTGGACTACACCCTTGAGAAGTTTCGCACGAAATTGGAAAATTCAGAGCGACATGAGCAATATTTCATTTGGTACACCCTGGGTGAGCTCCTGGTCATGAAAAAAGACTATGTTGAAGCTGCCAAAGCCTTCGATGAAGCTTTCGCTGTTTATGGCTGGCTACCCGTTGATGACCGCCCCTGGCGTATGCTTTGGTATCAGGTTGGCCCTTACGAAGCCTACTATTACACCGGGCGTTACGATGACGTCGTTAGCCTGGCTTTCAAAACGGTAACAGACGCCTCAGAACCAGCTCTCCCTGAAACCTTTTTATGGAGCGCGCGCGCCCAAATTAAAAAAGGAAACATCGGTACCGCCACCTTTGAGCTCAAACGTGCTTTGCAATATCACCCGGGTTGGGAACCCGCCCTGGCAGAGCTCGATGCACTTGGCGTTGAGCCTTAATACCCTAAAAACACGAGAAAAGTTATGACAGAAGCAAAAAAATCATTGAATAATAATTTAAAAACCAAAAGCATCTGGCGAAAACCCTGGATCTATCTGGGCATCCTGGCAGGCATCGTCATTCTTGGACTAATCGCTTACCAGTTACCCCCTATCCGTCATCGGGTGGACAGCCTCTACTCTAAGCTTTATTACAAATTCAATCCACCCTCAGCGGCAGTCTTCAATCCCAGCCAGCAGGGTACGATTGAAGCCATTATCAATAAAACCCAAACTGCTGACGCGCCAGTTATCACAGAAGAGCCAATTGAGACAGAAACGACAACGACCGAATCTGTTTCTGAGCCTACTGCCATGCCAGAGCCAAGCGCGACACCCACGCCTTATCCTGTGCCCGTGTCTTATACCATTCCTGGCATGAGCATTGAATATCAAACCTTCAATAACTGTGGACCTGCGAATGTGTCCATGAACCTCAACTTTTGGAATTGGGCTACCAACCAGGAAGAGATGCGATTGGCATTGCGTACTCACGAGCATGACCGTAACGTGATGCTTTCGGAAATGCGTGATTATTTGAATAACAATATCAGTAGTCTCCGTGCTATTTTGCGCTATGGCGGCGACATGCAAATCATCAAAGCTCTGGTTTCGGGCGGTTATCCGGTTTTATTGGAACGCGGACACACTGACCCAGAAGATGGCTGGATGGGACATTACAGTATCATCCATGCCTATGATGATGCCACACAAACTGTAACCAGTAATGATACGCTTTTGAACACGATAACGATAAGTTATGATGAACTCATGCGGGATTGGCGGCATTTCGATGGCATATATATTGTCATCTTCCCCGCAGACCGCGAGCAGGACGTGCTGGAACGTATCGGCGCGAATGCTGACCCCGCGGAAAACTTGAGGCTCAGCCTTGCCACCGTTGAAGAACGCATTCCCTTTGAAACAGATCGAGAACTTTTCTTTGCGTACTACAGCAAGGGTCAGCTTTTGGTCCAAATGGGCGAGTATGTAACAGCCGCGCAGGCTTTTGACCAGGCTTTCGGCGTTTATGGGCAACTGGATATGGGAGCGCGACCCTGGCGCATGACCTGGTATCAAATTGGCCCATACCTGGCTTACTATCATTCAGGACGTTATCAGGATACTTTAGCCCTTGCGCAACAAACGCTCAATAACAGTCGGGATCCAAAAGCTTTACCCGAAACCTACTACTGGGCAGGCATGGCATCAGCGGCTTTGCAACAATACGATAACGCGCGCGACTATTTTAATAAAGCGCTTGAGTTTCACCCCAATTGGCAACCCGTTCTGGAAGCGATGGCGAATTTGCCATAGCCCGACTTAATACAAGACATCGAGCGAAAAGGCTAATCTGTTATAAGCCTTTTCGCTGATTTTTTTGCAACCCATATAACGAAAGCAGTGTGATGAAGATGAAAAAAGGTTTTATTGTTTTATTATCCGGACTTTTATTGGTCTCCTTTACGGCTTGCGGCCTGATTAAAGACACTTTGCCTGAAGCTGATCTTCCTGATCAGCAAGCAGAAGAGGCGCCCACCACACAAGTCCCAACAGCTCTGCCCGAACCCGAACCCACCGCCACGCCCGAAGAACCCGAATTTGAAGCGGCGAAAGCTTACGCGGATGCCCTCGAATACTTTTACCAGTTCATGGTCACTGGCAATACAGACATCGACTATGAATATGGCACTGTGGGCATTGCGGAACAAGCATTTTTCAGGTCAACGGATGAAGCACTTGAAAGCACAGGTTTTGCCATCATCGACTTAAGCGGAGATGGACTGCCTGAATTATTTATCGGCGAAATGGCTTCAGACGCAGAATCTGAAAACCTTCGCACTCCCGCCTATGCTTTATTTACTCTGCAAGACGATGAACCGGTTTTAACCCTCACTGGCTGGTATCGAAATGCTTACTTTTATCATGGCGATGGCAGATTTTACAACCAGGGTTCTAACGGTGCTATGTATAGTATTTATGGACTTTATAAGCTTTCGCCAGATGGCTTGAATCTGGATTGCGAATACTACATTTTCACCTATGAAAGAGACCAGTCGCAAACCGAAATCGGGTATTACTACAACACAACCTGCAAGGATGACAAAGCTGTATCGATAGAACTGAGCGAAGAAGAAGCCTTAGAGAAAATCGAGGTCTTATCAAGCGAACCCGTCGCAATCGAACTCATCCCTTTTTCAGAATACCCTCAATGGAGACTGGACCAGGGCTTGGCACAAAGCCCAACGGATACGGCGCATTCCGCTGAAGCCATCGTGACTGCGGATTACGCCAATGACGCGTTCCTTGCCGATACAAACAGTTATGATGAGGTTATTATTGATCTTTCCGAGGCACAAACCCGAATTGTCTTCACAGCAAATGCGACAGTGAAGGACTTTAAATACCTTGAAATCCTGCTTACTGATTGCATAGATGACAAGTGCTTTTTTGATATCGTTGAAGAGCTTTACAGCACAGACAGTCTGCGACCCGAGCGCCCTTTGGTCATCGGCATGGAATTTATAGGCTCGATTCCCAACCGAGGCATCTCTTTTATGGACGAAACTGGCACAATTCGGTACTTCAGCATTAATCAAAGTGGCAGGGATGGCAGCGTGTATTTACTGGAATTCGTGCCCACGCAACCATAAACGCGTTTGGAGGCAGTTGGACTTTGCTCCTCAAGAAATGCCTGTAGCCAAGACAAAAACAGACGCCCTCATGTTTTTTTGCTGAGAGCGTCTGTTTTTTTATCTTAAAGATGTCTTTTTAGCCTATGTAGTTCGTCGCAATTTTTTTCTTGTCGATTTCGCGCAGAGGCATAGGCACATCCGTCGCACCGATAATCACAGCGCATGTTGGCACAAAACCCTCTGGCAGACCAAACCGCGCCACAAGCTCCGGATTCTGACTTGCCAAAACAATCGTACCCCAAATATCGCAACTGCCCAATCCTAAAGCTGTCGCGGTGAGTGTCATATTATGCGCGATAATCGCCGCGCTTGAATATTCATTATTTTGCGGTGCGTCACCAACAGGTCTAACCGAGACAAGCACCATCAAAGGCGCGCCGTAAAGCGGATCGCCTTCCCGCCCGGTTTGCTTTCGAGCGTTCTCGCTAATCGCCTGTAACAAAGATTTATCGGTAATAACTGTGAGATGCATATCCTCGTAGCGAGCGCGGGCAACCGGCGATGCCATCGCTGTCTCCAAAATCATATCGAGCGCCTCTTTATTCACAGCTTCGCCAGTATATTGGCGAATTGACTTTCGTCGTTGAATCACTTCAAAAAAATCCATCGTTCCTCCTTATTCATATGCAATGTTGACTGACTTTATGATAACACGCATAGAAGGCTTATTTACCATCATCTATGCCATGCATAAGATATTCCGTTTTATTCTTCCCGCAACCCGCTTATTTATGGTAGGATTTAGGCAGATTAAAAGACTAAAACAAAGGATTTGCCATGAAAACCATTTCTGACGGATTGACTTTTGACGATGTTCTTATTCTTCCCGGATACTCTGAAGTTCTGCCCCGTGACGTTGACGTTCATGTTCAACTCACCAAAAATATCCGCCTTGAAATACCCCTGATTAGTGCCGGCATGGACACTGTCACCGAAGCGGAAATGGCGCGCGCCATCGCCCAGGAAGGTGGCTTGGGGATTATCCACAAGAACATGAGCATTGAAGCTCAGGCTGCCCAGGTTGCCCGGGTTAAATCAGAAAATTTATTGGTTGGCGCGGCAGTTGGCGTGACCCACGATGTACTCGAGCGGGTAGGCGCTCTGGTTGAAACAGGCGTGGACATCATCACCGTTGATACCGCGCATGGCCATTCCAAAGGCGTACTGGATACCGTGCGCAAAATTAAAGACGCCTTTCCCAACCTGCCCCTCATCGCTGGTAATGTTGCCACCGCGGAAGGCACCCTGGCACTCATTGAAGCTGGCGCGGACGTAATCAAAGTGGGCATTGGACCCGGCTCCATTTGCACAACACGTGTGGTAACTGGCATTGGCGTTCCACAAATTACCGCGGTAATGGAATGCGCGCGTGTCGCCCGCGAACGTGGTGTGCCCATCATCGCTGATGGGGGCATCCGGCTTTCCGGCGATATCACCAAAGCCCTGGCAGTAGGCGCGAACGCGGTCATGATGGGCTCGCTTTTTGCAGGCACCAACGAAAGCCCTGGTCAGGTCATCCGCGTCAATGGAAAAGATTACAAAAGCTATCGTGGCATGGGTTCTCTGGGCGCGATGGATAGTGGCAGTGCCGATCGCTACTTCCAGTCTGAAAGCAAAAAATTCGTACCCGAAGGTATCGAAGGCACGGTATTGTATAAAGGCGCGTTAAAGGATGTTGTTTACCAGTTGATAGGTGGATTACGTTCGGGCATGGGCTATGTGGGCGCGGCAAACCTGACAGAACTTTACGAGAAATCCAAACTCGTCAAAATCACCCAAGCCAGTCTGGTAGAGAATCATCCGCACGATGTTGAGATGATCAAAGCCGCCCCGAATTATATGCCATAAAGTGTACTGATTAAAAGCTGGCGATAAACTCCGCCACAGCGTCGCGACTCACACGCTTGTATTCCCATTCCGGTGGGCTTTTGGGGTCACCAAACCTCAAGTCCGGATTGTGTTGGATGGAGCTATCCTGCATCAGGCGCGATACACCCCCCAGGTGAATCTCCCGCGCGCCCGTTATTGCCAAAAGCTCCTGCACATTTCCTGCCCGAATTCCCCCTCCAGGCATGATTTCTATGCGTCCAGCGGCATAGTCTGTCATCTCCCGTAACACATGGCGCCCTTCATAAGCTGATGGTGCTTGCCCACTGCTCAATACACGTCGCACACCCATTTCCATCAAACCGTCCAGTGCCTCACGCCAATCGGGCACAACATCAATCGCGCGATGAAAACACACCGGCACCCCTCCAGCCAGCTCAACCACTGCCCGCGTGCGCGCTAAATCCACCCGACCATCTTCATGCAAAAAGCCAAGCACCAAAACATCCGCGCCATGTTTCAACATCAATTCGGCATCATACAACGCAGTCCTAAAATCACTTTTGGAATAACAAAATCCACCCTGCCGGGGACGTATCATCACCGCGACTTTGATCTCTGTTTGCGTCTTTAGCTCTAACAATGAGCCCAGGGATGGCGTTAAACCGCCCAAAAAGAGCGCGGAGCACAACTCCACGCGATCCGCGCCACCGTGCCAGGCTTCAATGCCATCTTCCGCTGAGCCACAGCAGATTTCTACAAGTGGTTTGTGAGACATCTTATTAGAAAAAGTTAGACAAAAACTGCCCTGTCACGTGCACATCGGTACTCTCAACAACAAACGCGTTGGGATCCACTTCCTGAATGTGCCGTCTCAGACGAATAAGCTCATACTTAGAGACCACTGTATTGATCACAAAAGTATCCTGTCCTGAATAGCCACCTTTGCCTTGCCAGTAAGTGGCACCTCGACCGAGGTCTTTGGTAATGATATCCAAAACACCTTCATGTTTTGTGAAAATCATCAAGCTTATCTTAACGTTCTGGTAATGGGTTAAATCCACCACAAAGACATAAATAAGGGTAAAGATAAGGGAATATATCATCACACTGAAATCTTTCACAAAGAAAGCGTAGGTATAAATAATGAGGCTGATAATTAAATTGATGCGCCCAACACTAAAGTCTTTTCGTTTCATACTTACGTAAACGCCAAAGATATCTGTGCCACCACCACTGCCTCCGGCTTGCAAACACAAACCCGCCCCAAAACCGGCAATCACAGCACCAATGATTGTGGCAGTAATCACCTCAAGCGTATCAGGCAGAATCCGCACAATAGGGATAAAGGTCATCGCTACAAACATCGAAACAACCGTAATTGCCGTTTTCCAGAAGAATTTGCGATTGATAGATGTAAAAGAGATGATGAACCAGGGTAGATTGAAAAGAAAGAGCAATAAACCAGTGATATCACGGTTGATTGGGAGGAAGAGCTTTAGAAGGTCCTGCACAACCTGTGCTAAACCGGTCATATTTCCGATAAATAAGCCACTGGGTAAAACGATGAGATTAATTGCCGCGGCATAAATCAAGCCCCCAAGAATACATAACAAGAATTGACCAAAATCTGCTAAGAAGAGTTTGCGCTTTTGTTTGCGTTGTTCGGGGCTTAATGTCTCGCGTTCACGCGGTTTTTTAGGGTGGGGTTTTGGCTCTTTTGGCATGGCTTAATGTTATCCCAAAGCTGCTTAGGGGGCAAGCGATTCAGCTGGGCAAATAACCGAACGGCCGCGGATAAAACATATCTTTTGAGCTGTAAAACACGCTGTCTGCTCAAAACATTTTGAAAAACCCCCTTACCGTGATATCATCCTTAGGGCAAATCTATTGTTTCTTGGTGAATTGAATGAAAAAACCTTACTATCTATTACTTATTGTTCTTGGCGTTACTTTGTTTGTTGTTGGTATTATCGTCAACAAAAACACAAACATCACAGAAGAATATCGTGTTGAAAGAACAGAAATATATGACCGCATCCTAAAAAGTAATGGTTATCTCAACGCGACACTGCAATATCCCACAGAACTGCTCATCAATGAAGAAGGTCTTATTAGCCTGGAACTTGTTCCAGATAAAAATGTGAAAACTGTCCTAAGCCAAGGCATGTCCATCGACACGTTCATCGCTCCGAAACGCCTGACAAGCAAGTCCGAGCGTCGCCAAATCCTACCTATCAATGAGGGTGGTACTGTTATCACCTGGAGCATTCAAGGCACACGCGTAGGGCCAAGCAGCGCTACGGTGAGTTTGGGACTAACAGACTCGCGCACAGATCCGACCCTGTATCCCATCGCACCGCAGCATCGTTTTGAGATTAATATCCCCATCGTTGAAACAAAAACCAAAGCGTCATTCACCGAGTACATTGGCCTCATCATGATTCCAGCTGGTGGTGTTTCACTTCTGCTTGGCTTTATTATTGCTGGCAAAGACTTCGACCAGGCAAGCAAACAATCAAAGAAAAAGAGAAAGAGGTAATATGGCAAAATATTTACACACCATCCTGCGTAATATCCCAGTTCAACCCCTTTCAGACATACCACGCGTCCTTTTGCGCGGCGTTAGCGCGGACTCGCGCCAAATAAAAAACGGATTCGCGTTTGTAGCTGTCAAAGGCGACAATGTGGACGGAAACAAGTTCATCCCCAACGCGATTGAAAATGGCGCACGACTCATCATCAGCACGCAGCCCAAACCTCAGGGGCTAAACATCGCCTGGCTACAAATCGAAACGGACCCGCGGGTCGCCCTTGCACATATCGCCGCCGCGCTACTGGACTTTCCTGCGCGTAAGTTACGTGTGATTGGTGTGACTGGCACCGATGGTAAAACCACCACATCCTCAACAATTCATCACCTGCTCAATCGCGCTGGCATTAAAGCCGGCATGATTACGACGGTTAACGCCCTGATTGGCAATCAAGTACTGGATACCGGTTTCCATGTCACCACCCCCGACTCCCCCGACATCCAACATTACATGCGTATGATGGTTGATGCCGGCATGACGCATTGCGTGCTGGAATGCACCTCGCATGGTTTGGCACAAGGACGCGTCATCGCAGCGGATATCGACATCGCCGTTATCACTAACATCACCCACGAACATCTTGACTACCACGGCTCGCTTGAAGCTTACGTACACGCCAAAGGGCTCCTGATTGAAGCCCTGGCGAAAACGCCACGCAAACGCATCGGCAACCCCCGCCTGGCAGTCCTGAACAAAGATGATGAACACTACGCCTACACCAAACGCCTGGCACCGGGCAAGTTCGTTTCTTACAGCCGCCTGAACGAAGCAGACATTTGGGCAAGCGACATCGACAACAGACCGGATCAACTCAGCTTCACCGCCCATATTGGCAAACAGTCTTACCGGGTAAAAAGCCCCATGATCGGCATTTTCAACGTGTCCAACAGCCTGGCTGCCCTGGCAGCGACCGTGCTTGGTCTCGGGCTGGACCCCGTGCAAGCGGCGCAACACATCGCGACTTTACCCCCCGTTCCCGGACGCATGGAAGTCATACAAATGGGGCAGGACTTTACCGCCATTGTTGACTTCGCGCACACCCCCAACGCGCTGGAGCGCTCTTTGGAGACTATTCGCCTGATGACCCCCGGCAAGCTGATTACCGTTTATGGTTCTGCCGGCTTGCGCGACCGCGAAAAACGACGCATGATGCCCAAAGTGTCCATCAAAGGCGCGGATATTTCCATTCTCACCGCGGAAGACCCACGCACCGAGTCGCTGGACGCCATTCTGGAAGACATGGCGCAAGCCGCGATCGAAGCCGGTGGCGTGGAAGGCGTCAACTTCTACCGTGTACCTGACCGTGGCGACGCCATTCGCAAGGCGATTGAACTCGCCCATCCCGGCGATACCATCGTAGCGCAAGGCAAGGGGCATGAACAATCGATGTGCTTTATTGATACGGAATATTTATGGGACGACCGCACCGCGATGCGTGCTGCCCTGGCTGAGCATTTAGGCGTAGCTGGTCCCGAAATGCCCTGGTTACCCACCAGTAAAGCAGATAAATAAAAAAGGCTCATTAAAAGCCTTTTCTAAAATCTAAACAAACGAAAGAACGCTATTACTGGCGTTCTTTTTTTCTGTTTTCCCGGCCACGGTTGAACATTTCGCCCAATCCCGCGCCATTAAACCCACCCAGGGGACCCATGATTCCCACAAGTGGCACCAAAGTCAGCGAGTTACGAAATAAAATCAAGCCACAAACCACCATACAAGCCAGCCCGGCGTAAAGCCCGTAAGTCATCCCCCGTTTGTCTTTGGCAAGAATCGCTAAAAAGAATGAGAGCATCGCCATGCCAATAAAAATACCTAACATCAAGGTCGTATCCACTCCGGTTAATTGTTTGGGATAGCGTTGCATGAGATAGTCAACCAACGCCAAAAAGGCAAATCCCCATGCCCCACCCAAAATGATGCCAAGGATAAGCAACCATGTTTTTGTTCCCCGCGGATCCAGCCAATCGATTAACTTTTTCATCTTCTTTCCAATTAAACTTTCATTTTGTTTTTCTCTTTAAGGACCCGGTATACTTCCACTGTTTCTTCAAATGCTTCCTGCAAATCAGCGTGTTCATAGCCAAGTTCTTTTGGCGCGTCGTCGAGATTCAAAAAAGCGTTCCGCGTTTGCACCTGCACGTAGGGCACTAAATCCAAACCGGCCTCGCGACATTGCAGTTTGTGATACAAAACGACCAAGGCTGCCCCGAATTTTACCAGCCAGTTGGGCAAGGTGATGATTTTTTTGGGCTTTTGGAGGATATGGTCAAGGCGCGTTAAAAAGTCAGTCCAGCTGAGGTTTTCGCTGGCGATGGAATAGAGTTTGCCAGGCTCACCCCGGTCCAGTGCCCCGACTGCCGCCAAGGCAACTTCCCTGACGTTCACCATCGCACTGCCCCCAGCCGGATAAAAGACCCACGGTAAAGCGCTTTCGAGATAGCTCAACAAAGGCGCCCACAAGGGCATGCGTCCGGGCATGGCGCCAAAAATGTAAGGCAAAGCCAAAAAGCTGACCGTCAGCTCGTCACCTGCGACGCGCTTGGCTGCCTCAATCTGTTCCACACGGCTTTTGATATAAGGGTGAGTTTCGCTCAGCTTCAGCTCTGGCCACATGCGATCGCACGCCACAAAATAGGAGCTGAAAATGACCGCGCGTTTTACACCCGCCTGCTTTGCCAGTCGCATGATGCGCTCAGTCGTGCTTACATTGCCGGCATAAAAGAAAGGATAGGCCGGCGCTTTGGGCACAACGCGGTCGTCTACGCCAGCAGCGAAGATAAGCCCATCCATGCCTTGCAGATGTGCCAGAAGGGCATCATCGCTTATTTTGTTCATATCCGCGATGTCGAGTTTGACTGGATTTGGAAAATCAAGCTCTTCAGGAGGTGGCATATGCGCCAGAGTGCTCACTTCATGCCCACGCCTGAGAAGTTCCAGACAGGTGTAATAGCCTAAAAAGCCCGTTCCACCAACTATAAATGTTTTCATAAACCCATTATAAGGCTTTTTCATCAGGGTTTCTATAATTGTCCAGGCATAATCAATCGTTCAGCCTGTGCCACCGACCCATAGTTCGTGCTTCGGCGAAGACGCCTCAGCGAACGGACTTTTTCTCTCCTGCCGGCGTCCCGCCGTGCAATTATAGCGCGTAGCGGGGTATTGACAGATCGGGTTTCGTGTCATTTAGGACGCAACGCCCCAGTTGGCTAAGCTTTCACCCTAAGGCAGTTCCGCGTAGTACAGTTCCGAACCGAAGGCGATGAAAACAACCTGCGAACTTGAAACCGTTAGCGCGGTGGCGTTTTGTACTGGGCTTGCCTGGTCACCAAAACTGACTTTGAGCACATCGCTGGGCACCAAACGATAGGAATAACGCGAGATCGAGGGTTCGCTTGGTTCCAGAAAATAGAGCACATTATCCGCCACCTGCAAACCAGCGATCTGTGTGAAATGCCCTTGAGCGCTTTGCCAGGGCATACTCGGTGGTTCAGCTTCGACAAAACCGTTAAAAGCAGGCACATTGCTAAAAACCATTCTGCCATCGTCGTAGAGCACAAAAAGCCCTTCGCGGCGCACGGAAAGATCAACCGCGCCACTTAAATCAGCATCCGTGCCATCCAGATAAAGCCCGGGCTCATTTGGGAAGAGCTCCATCAAACCCCGATAAACCCAAATTTTGTTATTGCTCACATCCATAAGATATAAGCCATCATTGCCATAATGAATCGCGTCAATGCTGCCAAAACCACCTTCAGGCGGGGTTAAAGCGACAGCGATTTGTTCTTGTCCGCTGTCTGAACAATAGATAAGATTGCCTTGCGCGTCCACGCCTAAAAGCGCGGCAAAGTTGGGACTCGCGCCCTGAACATCCGTGATATCAATGATTTTGCCCAATTCTATATCGCCATACATGGCAGGCCCACAGGCAAATTTCGCATCCAGAAGATAAGCGCCACCTGCTTGATAAAAGCGCAAGATGTTGCCGGTGTTGTTATCCAAAACGAAAACCGCATTTCGTCCGGTCACCAAATGACTGATTTGCAAATCAGGATAGACCACATTGCCAAAAGCGTTGCTCAGCATCAAACGATGCACACCATCCATTTTGTCCAGTTGACCCTGGGCATCGTTGCGCATTTGGATGATTTCCTCGGTATCGCCCTGATTAAACTCACGAGCCTGATTCAGCCAAACGACCGCCTGCACCAAAGCCTCGCGTTGTTCACCCTGGGTGGCGCTTTCTTTGGCTAACTGGATTTGCTGATGTGCTTGATTGATATAGTAGACATATTGGCGGTCTAATCCGCGCGCGAAGTAGATACTCACCGCGATGGCGACCACCAAAAGGGGCACAATGATCACAATCGCCCATTTCGCGAAGGGTGATAAGGTGGGGACATCCTGATCCGCGGGGCTCACATTCTGTTTGATTCTTCTCGCTCGGGCAAGCGCGTTTTCTTCCACACCGCGCAGCCACCCGGCTCCTCTGGCGATACCGGTAAGCGCCTCTTTTTTGAACTGTTCAAGGCGTTTTTGTCTGGCGATTGCTTCGAGGTCAGGTTCGGGAGGAGCTTGAGGCTCATCTGGTTTCAGGATATCAACAGGAGGCTCTGGTTCACACACTATCTCTTCAAATGCTTTTTCCTCCAAAACCATCCGGTATGCTTCTTGATCGCGATAGTGAGCTGCTGTTTGCTGGGATGTTTCAGGTTCACCGCTGAAAACGCTTGGTTCATCATCCGCTTCAGCGTTTTCCTGGGGCACATCAATGATGACAAATGTGGAGGGTGATTCAGCTGGGATGTCACGCTCTTCAATAGATATTTCATCAAGCTCTAAAGCTTCCTCAGGCTCAGAGACTTCAAACCGATTTTCTTCCGGCGAGACATTCGTTTCTTCAACGGGTTCGACAATGACAGTCTCCTCTGTCTCTACATCTTCTAAGGATTCATAGATAGGCAGTTCAAGTTGCTCGAGGGTATCTGGCATGGATGGCTCTTCAGCTTCCGCCTCGGTTTCTGGGGCAGTTTGTTCAGTAACCGTATGGACTAAGGTTTCCTCGCTCAATGCGGCAGGAGCTTCCGTTACAGGTTCAGCTTCATCCAAAAGCATCGCCAGGGAAAGCAAACGATTCTCAACCTTTCCCTCACCCAAAACAATTTTGGTCAGGGAAAACGAATCTGAGATGCCCGTAATTTCATTGACCAATCGAATCACAGAGCTTGGCACAGGGGCTTGGCGTTCAAAAGCCAGCATGCTTTCCGGAGAGCCGAACAGCAAATAGTCCGAACCGAAAACATCCGCGCGATAATACCGAATATCCAGAATGTCGTTCAGCCCTAAACCTCTCTGCTCGACCTCACCATCAAAAAACAAACGCGTGCCCGCGCCACTTACCAGCAGAGCGCTGGCATGCGCAGCCTGAGCCAGATACAGAGCTCCTTCCCGCAAAACGCCGACCATCATCGCAGCGGTTTCAGGGCTTTGCTCCAAGCGCAAGCCGCTGTTTTGAACGCGCAAGGCCCTGTTCACATGCTCAATCGCGCTACGCATGGCGTTCGTCACCGAGCCTGAACTTTGATAATAGGCAAGCGCCGCGTCGCGGGTGAGCTTTGCCAGGCGAGATTGCCAAAAGGCGTTATCCTGGGCAGGCATCACCTGCAGGATGAGGACATCCTCCGATCTCTGCCGCGAAGCGCCACGCACCGGTAAACTGGTGATAAACCCGGAATTTTCTTTATTATCTGATTGATAGCTGGTCAAGTTATATTTCATATTAAACCCAATTCTATGTCTTCAAGCATCAAGACATCGTGTAAAGTTTAGAGAGCAACATTCATGCCAGGTTTTGAAAAACCATTCCATCTCAGCTTCAATGGAGCCAAAAGTGATGGGATAAATAAATTTCACAAAATGCTTGAACACAACAAAGTTAAAAGTTTTAACGAAAGATTAACGTCCCAGCCCTCGCCAATTCTTGACGCTCCTATGCCCGCATGATATGATTAATTTGAGAATTTTAGCACTCTCAGTCCGAGAGTGCTAATTTATGAGAAGATAATGACGACACTTAGCGAACGACAAAAAATCATCCTTTCTTTGGTCGTGCATGAGCACATCAAAGGATCTCAAGCCGTCGCTTCGGGCGCGTTGATTCGCGATTACAAGCTTAAAATCAGCTCGGCCACGGTACGCGCCGAACTCAATTCGCTTACCGAGTTGGGCTACCTGCGCCAGCCCCACACCTCCGCTGGGCGTGTCCCCACCGAAGAAGGCTACCGCTATTTCGTCAATAATCTCCTCAATCAGGGTGACTTGCCCGCCACAACGCGCAACACTATCAACCACCAGTTTTACCAGAGCGACAAAGGCCTGCACGAATGGCTCCCTTTGGCTGCTTCAGTGCTCGCCACGCAAAACCGCGCTGTGTCCATCGTCACCGCCCCGCATACTGAGCGCGTGGCATTCAAACATCTTGAGCTCATCTCGGTGAGGGGCTCACAGGTTTTGATGGTCCTGGTTTTGCTTGGTGGAGAAATTCGCCAGCAGATTTTATCGCTTGATAACATCTACACGCAAAGCCAACTTTCAGACCTTGCCCAAAAGATCAACAATGGCTGTGAGGATTTCACGCTTGATGAAATTAAACAGTTCAGGCTCATTGATGAACCGCTTTCAGACACTATTCTTGACGCGATTGCCAATCAGATGCGTTTTAGCGAAGACTACGCCAATGGCAAGCTCTTTATGGATGGGCTTACCAACGTGCTCGGCGCGGATGAATTTATCGATCCCGATCAAGCCCGTGTCGCGCTCAAGCTCATTGAAGAGCGCCAAAACCTGGACGATCTTATGTTGCGCGCCAATCAAAACCAGGAAATCGGCGGTGTGCAAGTGCTCATCGGTTGCGAAAACACCTGGCAGGAACTCCGCGATTGGTCCATCATCCTCACCCGTTATGGCGTCCCTGAACAAATGACAGGCACGCTGGGCATTCTTGGGCCCATGCGTATGCCTTATGGCCACGCCATTAACACCGTGCGCTTTGTTGGTGAAGTCCTTTCTGATCTGATTTCAGAAAGCATGGTGGAATAATTTAGCAAAAACACGACACCTTTTAGAGGTAGGAATGACTAAGGAAAAGAAAAAAGAAGACATAAAAGAAGAAACCCAAAAAACCTATACCCAAGCGGATATCGACGCTTATCAAACCGCGTTAGATGACGCCCAAGCTGTTGCCGATCAGTATCTGGAAGATCTGCAACGCGAACGCGCTTCTTTCGCCAATTACAAACGCCGCGTTGACCAGGATAATCAGCTGACTGCTGAGATCCAACTTGGTAAGAGCATCAACCTTTTCTTACCCGTGGTTGATGACCTCGAACGCGCGCTCAAAAATCAGCCCGATGATGTAGCAAGCAAAGCCTGGGCTGAAGGCATTGAGCTCATCCTGCAAAAGTTGCGCAACGCGATGGCAAAACTCGACGTTGAAGTCATTGACATTAAGCCCGGTGATGATTTTGACCCCACCGATCAGGAGGCACTCACCCACGAAGATAGTGAAACCTACAAAGACGGACAGGTGATTGAAGTCATTCAAACTGGTTACAAATTAAAAGATCGCATTATTCGCCCCGCCGCAGTTCGGGTCGCAAAATAGGAGAAGAAACATGGCAAAAATTATTGGTATTGACTTAGGCACCACCAACTCTGTGGCTGCTGTGATGATGGGTGGCGAACCCGTGGTTATCCCCTCTGCTGAAGGTGAGCGTCTCGTTCCTTCAGTCGTCGCTGTCAACAAAAACGGCGAACGCCTCGTTGGTCGCGTAGCACGCAACCAGGCTATCATTAACCCAGAAAACACGGTTTTCTCAATCAAACGTTTTATGGGACGTCGTTATGATGACCTTGAAGTGCAACGCGCTTTGAGCCACATCCCCTACACTATCAGCAAAGCCCCCAATGGCGATATGCAGGTGGATATGGGCGGCAAACAATACAGCGCGCCTGAAATTTCAGCGATGATTCTCAGCAAAATCAAACGCGACGCCGAAGCTTACCTGGGCGAGCCCGTTACCCAGGCGGTCATTACCGTGCCCGCTTACTTTAACGACGCGCAACGTAACGCCACCAAAGACGCTGGTAGAATTGCCGGCCTCGACGTGCTGCGCATCATCAACGAGCCAACCGCCTCATCCCTTGCCTATGGACTTGACAAAAAAGACAAAAACGAAGTTATCGCTGTCTATGACCTCGGTGGTGGAACCTTTGACATTTCTATTCTCGAAGTCGGCGATGGCGTCTTCCAGGTGAAATCCACCTCTGGCGACACTTTCCTCGGCGGCGATGACTTTGACCAGCGCATCATCAACTGGCTGGCTGATGACTTCAAACGTGAGCAAGGTCTTAACCTCCGCCAGGACCGCCAGGCCCTGCAGCGCCTCAAGGAAGCTGCTGAAAAAGCCAAGATTGAACTCTCCAGCACTATGCAGGCTGAAATCAACCTGCCTTACATCACCGCGGATGCAACTGGACCCAAACACCTGGTGACCACACTCACCCGCTCCAAATTCGAGCAACTGACCGCGGATCTTATTGAGAAATCTCTCAAACCTGTTGCGCAGGCCCTCTCGGATGCTAACCTGAAACCCAGCGACATTCACGAAGTCGTTATGGTGGGTGGCATGACCCGTATGCCCGCCGTGCAGGAAGCAGTACGCAAGTACTTCAACCGCGAGCCCCACAAGGGTGTCAATCCCGATGAAGTAGTAGCCGTAGGCGCTGCCATTCAGGCAGGCGTTTTGGGTGGTGACGTGAAAGACATCTTGCTGCTTGACGTGACCCCACTTTCACTTTCAATCGAAACCCTGGGTGGCATCGCTACGCCGCTCATCAAGCGCAACACAACCATTCCAACGCGCGAGAGTCAGGTCTTCTCAACCGCTTCTGACAGCCAAACCCAGGTTGAAATCAACGTGCTCCAAGGCGAACGCCCCATGGCAATCGACAACAAAAGCCTTGGCAAGTTCACTCTGGATGGCATTCCGCCCGCGCCACGTGGCGTGCCCCAAATTGAAGTAACTTTCGACATCAACGTTAATGGTATCCTTGAAGTTACCGCGAAAGATAAAGCCACCGGCCGACAACAAAACATCACCATCACCGCTTCCAGCGGTTTGAGCGATGCCGAAGTTGAACAAATGCGCCGCGATGCCGAAGCCCACGCCGAAGAGGACAAGAAACGTCGTGAGCTCATCGAAGCCCGCAATACCGCCGATAACGCCATTTACACAACCGAAAAGACCCTCAAAGACCTTGGTGAGAAGGTCAACGCGCAACACAAAGCCGCGGTTGAGGATAATATTGCCACTTTGCGCAAGCTCCGCGAAGGTGACGACGCCGAGGCAATCAACAAGTCTGTTGAAGATTTGATGAAGACCCTTCAGGAAATTGGACAAGCCGCCTACGCCCAGGAACAAGCCCAGGCCCAACAAACCGCCCAAAACGATGGCGCGACTGACCAAGGTGCACCCCACACTGATGACCAGGGTGATGTCATTGATGGTGAGTTCACCGAGGCTAACTAAGACAATCAATCAGAAACGATGAAGGGCTCCAAATAAACCCTTCATCGTCACCATTTAAGTGATAGAAGCATGGCAGAAAAAAGAGATTATTACGAAGTCTTAGGCATTCCCCGAAGTGCCAGCCAGGATGATATTAAAAGCGCTTTTCGCAATTTGGCGCGCGAATATCATCCTGATGTTAACAAATCGCCTGACGCTGAAGAACGCTTCAAGGAAATAAACGAAGCTTATGGCGTCCTGAGCGACCCTGAAAAACGCGCCGCTTATGACCGCTTTGGCTTCCAGGGTGTTAACACCAATGGCATGCCCAACTACGCTGATGTTGGACTGGGCGATCTGATGGACCTTCTGTTCGGTTTTGGCATGGGTGGCTTTGGCGGTTTTGGCAGCCGAAGCACACGCGATGCCACCGCCCCCAAACGGGGTGCTGATCTCAGCACACGCGTCAAGCTAAGCTTCGAAGAAGCTGTTTTTGGCACAGAAAAAGAAGTGTCCTTCTCTCGTAACGAGCGTTGCAGCACTTGCGGTGGCAATGGCGCGCAACCCGGCACGCGCATCGTAACTTGCCAAACCTGCCATGGGCAAGGCGAAGTGCGCCAAATGCACCAAACTTTTTTGGGTTCCATGGTGCAAGTCACCACCTGTCCCACTTGTCGCGGACGTGGCGAGATGGTCGAAGTACCTTGCAGCACCTGCAGTGGCACCGGCCTTGAGCATAAAAATGTCACTTCAACTGTCAAAATTCCCGCCGGCGTGGATGATGGTAATCAATTGCGACTCATCGGCGAAGGTCAACCCGGCAGCTATGGTGGCCCCAACGGCAATCTCTTTATCCGCCTTGAAGTCGCTCCGCATCCGTTCTTCCGACGCAACGCTAACGACATCCTTTTGGATATCGACATCAACATGGCGCAAGCCGCTTTAGGCGATGAAATCACCATACCTACCCTTGATGGCGATCAGAGCCTGCGCGTTCCACCCGGCACACAACCCGGCAGGGTCTTTAAACTGCGCGACAAAGGCGTGCCCATATTGAACCGCGAAGCGCGCGGCGACCAATTGGTCACTGTTAACGTGCAAATCCCCAAAAATCTCACCCACGAACAGGAAGAGCTCCTAAAAGCCCTAAGCCGCACGATGGGACGTGAAATAAAAATTCAGGAACGCAGCTTCCTGGACAAAATAAAGGATGCCTTCAGTGGATAATTCAACCGATAATCTTAAGACCAACACACCAGACAACAGCGATTACGCCTGGCTTGAAGTTTCGCTGGTATGCAGTGGCGAAATTGCCGAAGCCATCAGCGAGCTTTTCTCACGCTATGCGCCGGATGGTGTCGTGTTGCACAATATCACCAGTTTTGATACAGCCGATTACGAAGAAGTGCCCACCGGTGACATGCGCGTGGCAGCTTATCTCGCCAACGATGAAAACCTTGAAAGCACGCTCTACAAACTTGAAGAGTCGCTTTTCTATATGCGGCAAATCGTGCCTTTTGATGAGCTTGAAAAAGCCTGGGTCGAAAACCAGGACTGGATGGCAGCCTGGAAACAACACTATCATCCTCTGCCCATCGGCAAAGACCTGATGATCTTGCCCGCCTGGGTTGACCCCAGGGTGGCCGGCGAACGCACGCCCATCATCATCTCGCCCGATATGGCTTTTGGCACTGGCACTCATCCCAGCACACAGCTTTGTATGGTCGCCCTCGAACAATACGGTTGTGAAAGGAAGAATGTCATTGATATCGGCTGCGGAAGTGGCATTTTAGCCATTCAGGCTATTCGCCAGGGAGCAGCAGCTGTTTTGGGCGTGGATAACGACCCCGACGCCATTCCCAGTTGTGTGCGCAATGCCGCGCTCAATGGCATGGAAGAAGGACGCATTATCTTTGAAGTAGGCACACATACCGATATCCTCGCGCGCGAAGATGGCTTATACCAGGCACCGGTCGTCCTGGCAAATATCCTGGCGCCCATTCTCACCCAAATGCTAAACAGCGGACTGGCATATATCGTCTCGCCCGATGGCATCATCATCATGGGTGGCATTCTGGACACCCAAGCACCAGATCTTATCGCAGTAGCAGAAACCCAGGGCTTGCACCATATTGAAACTCTTCAAGATGGCGACTGGGTGGTGTTGGTCTTTAAGCGTTCTTAAACAAATCAAACAATCAATGTTAAAAACACAGAGCCTGCGCGTACAGGCTCTGTTGAAAATTACACGTATTACCTAAATATTAAGGGGATAAACAATTGCTTATCCGATGTGAGTATAACAAGTTTATATACACCTTGCGAAGTACCTGCATACACAGACCCGGGATTATTTGGATTTTGCAATAACACCGAAGGACTGTTTTCCGGAAGACCCTCATTAATCTCTTGCCAGGTAAGGCCAGCATCATCACTCATATATGCACCCCTGGACCAATGTCCTGCATAAAGCTTTGAATACGTGGAATCGAAGCTTATTGCATATATATAGTTAGGCAAGTCCAATGGTGATGGATATTCCCAGGTTTCGCCTCCATCGACAGATTTGATTACCCCATTGCCCGCTGTTGCTCCAAAAATGATATTCGGGTTATTCATATCCATTGCAAAAGCGCGACACTCCACCCACTTTTGGGTCGTTTTTAAGTCCCAGGTTTCGCCATAATCTATACTTTTGTATATTCCATCATCCGTGGCAATGAGTATATTTTTATTCTGGGATGGGTCAATCAAGATATCAAACACGCCAGCATAATCTCCAATCTGGGCTCTCTGCCAGGAAACGCCACCATCCACACTTTTGAAAAAATCTTCATACCCACCAGCATAGATCGTAAGTGGATCCACGCTATCAATAGCAAGAGATAGAAAATAATTGTAAGACTCTGGTAATTCATAAAGCTTGGTCCAATTTGAGCCGCCATTAGTTGATTTGTAGACAAAACCTTGGACAGTTGCTATTAACAGCGTTTGCCGGTTACTGGGGTCGATTGCAACAGCCGTAATCTTAGAAACCGTGATGCCATTATTTATGGGTGACCAGCTTAATCCAGCATTTGTGGTCTTAAAAATACCGTTTACGGTGCCAGCATAAATCACAGTGCTGTCAACAGGATCAAGTTCCAGTACAAAGACCTCTTGATTTTCAATGCCCTCATTTAACGGTTCCCACCGCACGATGTCTTGCGCGTGAGCTGGCAGGGTAAAAACACTCAATATTAAAACTAATACAATTGTGAGAAATAACGCTTTTTTCATTACAGGCCTCCGTTTTTCGTTTTGGTCGATGATATTGCGTACAACATTTATTATACTCGAGCTTATCATCTCTCAAATTTTGCTTGAAAACAATTCGATTCTCTTGGATATTAACAAAACTACACACTCGCCCCAGCGTCCCGCTATACAAACAAACAGAGCCTGCATTTTATGCAGGCTCTGTTGATTATCAAATCAAAAACGCTTATTCTTGCCGTGAAGCTAAAATCTTCTCGGTCAGCATAGGCACAATGCGGTGCAAGTCGCCCACAATGCCCACATCCGCCACGTTGAAAATTGGCGCGTCGGGGTCTTTGTTGATAGCAACGATATAATCCGATTCTTCCATGCCAGCCAGGTGCTGAATGGCACCGGAAATACCACAGGCGATATAAAGCTGGGGTCGCACAGTTTTACCCGTCTGCCCAACCTGGCGTTCTTTGGGTTGCCAGCCGGCATCCACCACCGCGCGCGAACAGGACACTTCGCCACCCAGCGCGTCTGCCAGAGCTTGCAGCATCTCAAAACAGCTTGCGTCACCCATGCCACGTCCACCCGATACCAAAACTTTGGCTTGGGTAATATCAATCTTGTGGGAAACTTTCTTGATGACTTCTTCAATTTCGAACCAACACTGGTTTTCTTCGAAAGCGATATCAAATTTTACAATTTCACCTTTGCGAGAGTCATCGCGCAGTTCTTTAACCATCACGCCGGGGCGCACGGTTGCCATCGCCGGTCGATGGTCAGGACACATAATGGTTGCCATCAGATTACCGCCAAAAGCGGGACGGGTCATGCGAAACTCTTTGCTCTCAGCGTCAATGTCCAAACTGGTGCAGTCCGCGGTCAAACCGGTATGCACACGACCTGCCACACGCGGTGCCAGGTCGCGACCGATAGCGGTCGCGCCAAAGAGCACAATTTCGGGTTTGAAAGCATTAATCACAGCGGTGACACCCTGGGTATAGGGTTCTGTGCGATATTCATCCAGAGCGGGGTCATCAACCACAATCACGCGATCCGCACCAAAAGCAACCAATTCTGTCGCCAAATGCGAAATGTTATGTCCCAGCAAAATTACGCTGACATCAGTTTGCAAATCCCGCGCCAAATCGCGCGCTTTACCAATCAACTCAAGCGACACATTACTCAGCTCGCCATGCACCTGTTGGGCAAAAGTAAATACACCTTTATAGTCTTCAATCGTCATTGTTTACCTCCACCTAAAGCAGATACTTTTCTTTGAGCTTGTCAAAAATGAATTCCACCGATTCCTCAACACCTTCTTCGATTTTCATTCCGGGGGCTTTCATGGTCTTGGGGAAGGATTTTGCCACGCGTGTTGGGGAGCCACGATAACCGATATTGCTGTCTTCAACGGGCACATCCGGTCGGTTCCATTCAGTGATTTCTTTCTCGCGCCAGGCGTCAAAAATGGCGCCGGGAGTCATGTAGCGGGGCTTGTTCAGCTCGCCCAAAGCAGTGATGAGCACAGGGAACTTCGCGCGCACGAGGTGCGAGAAGTCTTCAAACTGGCGCTTAACCAAGAGCGTATCGCCATCCACGCGCACTTCCTCAGCATAGCTGATATTGGGAATACCCAAATGCTCAGCCATTTCAGGTCCAACCTGCGCGGTATCGCCATCAATCGCCTGGCGGCCGGTAATAATCAGATCATAGTCCAATTTGGTAATCGCGGCTGCCAGAATGCTGGAGGTCGCCCAGGTGTCCGACGCGGCAAAAGCGCGGTCGGTAATCAAATAAGCCACGTCAGCGCCCATGGCGAGTGCTTCGCGCAACATTTCTCTGGCCTGGAAGGGGCCCATGCTGATCACACTCACATGCGCGCCGTGTTCATCTTTAATACGTAAAGCGGCTTCAAGACCAGACTTATCATCCGGGTTCATGATTGAGGGCACACCCTCACGAATCAGGGTGCCGGTTTTAGGGTCAAGCCGCACTTCGGTGGTATCTGGAACTTGTTTGATACAAACGATAATCTTCATCAGCACCTCTACTTCAACAGGGCAGCAGAAACGACCATCAACATCACTTCCGAAGTGCCCTCATAAATTTCTGTAATCTTGGCGTCGCGCATCATGCGTTCGATGCCGTAGTCCTGGATATATCCATAGCCACCATGCAGTTGCACGGCTAAATTGGTGACATAACTCGCTACACGCGAAGCTTTCAACTTGGCCATGGCAGCCTCAACGCTGTGTTTTTCGCCCTTGTCGTACTTACTGGCAGCTAAATAAACCAGATAGCGCGCGGCTTCCAGTTCAATTTTCATTTCAGCCAGTTTGAATTGGGTGTTTTGAAAACCGGCGATCGGACGACCAAATTGCTTGCGTTCTTTAACATAAGCAACCGTCTTTTCCAATGCGCCACCAGCAATACCCAGGGCCTGCGCGGCAATACCAATACGACCATCATCCAGCGTGCTCATCGCCACACCAAAGCCTTTGCCTTCTTTGCCTAAGAGTTGATCTTTGGGGATACGACAATCGCGGAAGATGAGTTCGCGTGTGGCTGAGCCACGAATACCCATTTTCTTTTCATTGATGCCGAATTCAAAACCAGGCGTGCCTTTTTCGATGATGAAAGCGGAGATACCGCGTGTTCCGGCAGACTTATCAGTCATCGCGAACACGACATAGATATCCGCCTCGCCAGCGTTGGTGATGAAAATCTTGTTACCATTAATGACCCACTCATCACCATCCAGTACGGCTTTGGTCTGCTGACCGGCAGCATCGGTACCGGCTTCCGGTTCAGTGAGACCAAAAGCGCCGATTTTGCTACCATCCGCCAGTGGGCGCAGGAACTTTTGTTTCTGTTCTTCAGTTCCCCAGTTATTAATCGCGCCAGCACAAAGCGAGGTATGAGCGGATAGAATAACACCAGTCGTGGCACAGACTTTTGAGATTTCCTCAACCGCCAAAGCATAGGTGAGGTAATCACAACCCTGCCCACCGTAAGCCTTGGAAAAAGGAATACCCATAAAGCCGTATTTTTGCATTAAGGCGACTGTTTCAGTTGGGAAGCGATGATTTTCATCAATCTCTTCCGCGATTGGAGCCACCTCATTTTGCGCGAAATCTCTAAAGAGCTTTTGCGCCATCGCGTATTCGTTCGTCAAGGAAAAATCCATAAGCCATCCTTTATCTAAATGTAGTCAACACTAAAAAGCGCAAGCAACCTCACGCACTGTTATTATAGTACAAGTTCTCGATTTCGGGCGGGATTCTTAATTATGGTTTCAGTTTCAAATTTCCCTATCTTGAAAAGGACATACAAAAAAAGAGAGTTCCTGTCATAATTGGATTTGCCTAAAAAAACAATAAGGAGGAACTCTCAAATGACAGAACAAACTGTCCA
>Ga0123334_1000401_pt1 | contig 58531 bp, 57 predicted proteins | sample BiotimSIPDNA_FD_89706 | JGI IMG/M metagenome (GOLD analysis project Ga0123334, IMG submission 89706) | Anaerobic biogas reactor microbial communites from Washington, USA - Biogas_R1 time_0 SIP DNA | ecosystem: Engineered > Bioreactor > Anaerobic > Unclassified | place: Washington, USA...
CCCAGGGAATCAGCTGTAGCCCGCCAGTTGCCAAGACCGACCAATAATACAATATCTTTGGGCTGCAGACGGTTATTTAGCAGGATCGTCATACTTTTACTCATGGCTTGGATAATTTCATCTTTTACATAAGGATCATTGATTTTTAAAGGTGGTGATTCGATCGTAACATAAGTACCCAATGGTCTTCCCATAATGGGAACAGCCTGTGGATCCTTAATGGTTATCGTGGTAATTTTAATCTGTTCCATTTTTTCCACTTGTTCTTCAACGCCCTGGATTTCTTGTCCCGTGGCTCCGCGAACCAGGTCACGTGCTTCAATAGCCAGGTCTACATGGAGATTAAACTGCTGCAGAAATTCATTCATTTTAAATTACCTCCTTTTGACCATTATTATCATCATAAGCAGGTAATATTATACAGAATTAAAGATCTTTCAAGAAAATAAAATGGCGACTTGCGTCGCCACTTTGGGGAGAGGAGAATTTTGTAAAGTTGTTGGGGAGGGTTTGTTTACCGGTTTTTTATTCCGGTACTTATATCATTGCCGTTATTAGCTATAATATACATTAATGACAAAAAAATTTTTTAAAAATTTAAATCATTAAAAGAAGGTAATTTTATACTGGAATAGAAATTGACAAAGGAGAAACATTTTGCGAGTTATTGCTGGATATGCTCGAGGGAAAAGACTTAAAGCACCAGGCGGTTTGCACACCCGTCCTATAACTGACATGATAAAAGAAGCTCTGTTTAATGTATGGGGTCCTGGCGTAGCTGAAGCCAAAGTTCTGGACTTATTTGCCGGCAGCGGAAGTGTGGGGATTGAAGCTTTAAGCCGCGGGGCTGTACAGGTAGTATTTGTCGACAATGATAAAAAGGCCATAAAAACGATCACTGAAAATCTGCAAAATTGTGGTTTTGAAGCTGGGTATGAGCTATACCATAATGATGTTTTCAAAGCTCTGGATACTCTCTCGCGCAACCGGCGCTGCTTTGATTATATCTATGTTGATCCGCCTTTTACCGACGATCCTATTTTTGACAAGGTCATGATCGCTCTTGGCAAAGCCGAGATACTGGACAAAGAAGGCATTTTGGTGATCAGAACCAGAAGAAAGCGGGCATTGGCAACTGCCTGCGGGAATTTAATAAAATATCGGGAAAAAAACTATGGAGAGTCAACTTTACATTATTACCATTGCATAGAGGAGGACCAAAACCATGATGGAAATATTCAGGATTTTGGATGAATTGGAACTGTTGTTGAAAGGCAGTCGTAAAGTACCCCTCACCGGCGGTAAATCGATGGTCGAGACCAGCCGTTTTCTGGAAAGGGTTGATCGTATCAGAGCGATTCTTCCGGAAGAACTGGAAACCGCCAAATTGATTATGGCTGAAAAGGAAAGAATCGTCAGCGAAGCCTGTGCTGAAGCAGACAAGTATCTGGAACATTCGAAAAGCCATATAGCCCAGCTCGTAGACGACAGTGAAATCACCAGGAGCGCCCGGGAAGCTGCCGAGGAAATTATTACCCGCAGTGAAGAAATTGCGACGCAGATACGCAGGGATGCCGACGAATATGCGGATGGTGTTTTGTCACATATGGAAATCGTTTTACGCAAAGGTTTGGATACCGTAATTCAAGGCCGGGATGATATCAGAGAGGGTCTGAGCAACAATGATTATTAATGCTTTCTGCACCAGGCGGCGGAAAGCATAATGGTTATGATAATAAAAGCTGCCAGCATTGATTTAAGCGCCCAGGTCCAGGCATCAAATGCATATAAAACCTTATAGTAAGGAATTGTTTGTACGCTTATACTGGCAATTCCGGTCAGCAGGGTGAGACGAAAAGTTAGAAAAGTTATGCTGCAAGCGATGATTACCTGCACCAGGCGGGAAAGCAAATAAAAAGATAAACGTACCGGCGTGCCGGCCATAATGCTCATTACCTGGGCAATGACGGAAATGCCGCTAAAAGCAAGTATGGCACTGAGTACCATGAAAACGGCCAGGCTGCTGCTTGAAGCATTGGCAACGGCAGTTTTAGCCCCCAGGGTCATTTCGAAAATGCCCATGCATAAACCGTATACCTGAGCATAATCGAGTTCAAACAACTTTAGCAACTGGAAAAGGAATCCCGCCATAACATCAATGACTCCCCATTGGCTCAGCATGCGGGTAAGTACTGAAAATACAACAATAAAACCTCCTACCGCCATGACATTGCCCAGACTATTGCGAATGGCATCACCGAGAAGATTTGCGATCCCCGATCTTTCGTCGTTACGGGGAAGCATTGCCTGGCAGGCAGTTTTCAAGCCGGTAGAATCTGTTTGCCTTCGCCGAACCGGGCTGACCGCTCTGAATCTTAAAAAAACACCCAGCAGCAAATTGGAAAGATATTGGGAAAATGCCAGCAGATAGCCTGCCACCGGGTTGCCTAACATACCGATACCCACAGCTCCAAGGATAAAAAGCGGACTGGCGTTGTTGGTGAAAACCAGCAATCTTTCTGCTTCTTCAGCGCTGAGCTGCTTCTGATCATATAGTTTTCTAGTCAAAACCGCACCAACCGGGAATCCTGAAGTAAAACCCATAACCACTACCAAAGAACTGCAACACGGCAATCGGAAAATAGGACGCATGACCGGTTCCATCAGAATGCCCATAAAATGAACAAAGCGAATTTTTACTAATAATTCGGCTACAATAAAAAAAGGCAGCAGCGCAGGAAGTACGATTGAATACCATAATAAAAGCCCCTGGGAAGCAGCTTGCACGGTCTCACGGGGATTAATTATCATAAAAAAAGCACTTAAAAGTATTATAATTGTATAAAAAGGTATTGCGAGATGATTCACCAATCCATACTCCAATCAAGTTTTACCCTATATATATGAAGGGAAGATAGTCTCTTAGAATAAGGAGGCAGATTACGTATGGAAAAAAGGCAACCCGTGGTTGGGCTGGTGCTGGGGGCAGGCAGCGCCCGCGGCCTGGCCCATATTGGGGTGTTGCAGGTTTTAAAAGAAGAAGAGATCGATATCGATTTTATTGTCGGCAGCAGCATGGGTGCCATGGTAGGAGCTATTTATGCCAGCGGAGCCGACCTCTATATGCTGGAAAAGATGCTGGACTGTATGAATACCAACCTGATGCTGGATGTTCAGGTGCCGCGTTTTGGCTTTGTAGCCGGTAAGAGAATAGATAGTTTTATAACCTTGCTGACCAAAAATAAAAGTTTTGACCAATTGGATCCTCCCCTTATTGCCGTAGCTACTGATTTAATATCCGGAGAGCGGGTGATATTTGAACAGGGGCCGGTTGTTGAAGCGGTGCGGGCCAGTATCTCCATTCCCGGGGTTTTTACTCCGGTTCGGAAAGATGATATGGTTCTGGTTGATGGTGCGGTGATTGATCGATTGCCGGTCGAAGTTGCACGCGACCGGGGAGCAGATATAATTATTGCAGTTGATGTAACTTTTGGTCCGGATAAAAAAGTTACCATCAAAAACACAATCGATGTCATCATGACTTCGCTGGATATAATGCAGAAGTATCATTTCGATTTGTGCGGTTCGCAGGCAGATATTCTGATTCAACCGGCAGTGGGAAATTTTGCCTCCCGGGATTTTGAAAATGCCAAAGAAATCATAAACTTGGGCAGGACAGCTACACTTGACAAAGTTCAAGAAATAAAACAAAAGATAAGCGATTTTATAGCCTGACCGGAGTCATGGTGAAATCCAGGCCGCCCCTGCGAGTTGCGGGGTCAGGATGCAACAGGGAATAAATATCGGTAGCGCGTCGGTCAAGTTCCAGCATTGTCTGCAACAAGGGCTTGTTATGATTACAATAGGCCTTTTTTATTTCACTGCCGCGTGAAAATATTGGTAAAATAGACCGTGATTTAATTTCTTGCAGGATTTTCTGTCCCGATGGCGAAAATCCTAAAACGTGCAGATATTGTGGACCACATTCATCAAAGCGGGTGATTTGCTCTTGGTGCAGATCCCACAGGCAATACAAAAGAATCCGATTAATACGGCTCAGCGAAAAGCGTTTGGTCTTTATTTTATGTTTTAGTTCTTCGAGATTGCCGGACTCCCCGGCAGCTTTAACGATACGGTTTTCCAAACCTTCGCCGATTTCATAAATATCTGCCAAATCTGATGCGGATGACAGGCGCAATTTAAGCAGGATACTCTGTTCCAGGGTTTCAGCTTTTATTGGTGCATGGCCCCGGGAGATCTCCTCGGCCAGTATTCGCAGTGTATAAGGGGGGACAGAAGGGGCAATTGCGGCCAGGTTCTGCTCTTTTGCCAGAGAGGTTCGGATAGCACTGGCACTGGCCAGGGCAGACATTTCATCGCTGTGATAGCCGGTTCCCAGACGCGGGAAAGTAAGCGCTGTAATCGGTGATTTGAGTTCATCCAGTACATGCAGGTATTCAAATGCCAGGATGTTGTTGGGTTGCAGCAGCAATTCGTTTAATTTGGGATTATTAATAATTGCCTGCAGGGTCAGAGAACGTGCCCGGGCGAAACTATATCCCCGGGAAAGGTAGTTTTTAAGTTTTTCCTGATATTCCTGGCTTTCGTTGCCGAGCACAGAAGATATGCTTTGCAGTTCATCCAGGTTGCCGCTTTCACTGCCAAATACAAGATGCGTAACTACCCCGGTTCGTTCCAGTAATTGGATTGCGCCGCGGGCAAAATAATAGGCACTGCGAACTGCATAGCAAACCGGGAGTTCGATGATCAGGTCTGCTCCCGCATGGAGTGCCATAGCAGATCTTGACCATTTATTGCACCAGGCAGCTTCGCCCCGCTGCAGGAAGTTGCCACTCATAACACAAATACAGGGAGCACCGGGAACCGCTTTTTTGGCTTCCTGCAACAGGTACAAGTGACCGTTATGAAAAGGATTAAATTCAGCGATTATGCCTATAGCAGTCATGGATAATACCCCTTTTTAATCTCGGTCTGCAGTCAACAAAGCAATAGAGTTTTTTGATAAGTGATGGGTCTGCATTTGTTTAACTTTAAGCAGAACAGTTCTGATTAGTGGTAATGGATTACCCCGGATGATACAATGATGTTTCATAAATTTACCACTAATACATTCATTTATCAAAGACTTTATGGTAAAATTTTATCAAAAGTATTCCAACAACGAACGGTATTAATAGGGAGGATGAAGGATGAGTTTATTAGCAGAGATTAAAGAGAAAGCTTCCAAAAAGGGTAAAACAGTAGTTCTGCCCGAAGGTACAGAGGAAAGAACATTACTGGCCGTCAAAGGAATTGTGGACGGCAAAATTGCCACTCCGATCCTTTTGGGCAATGAAAGCGAAGTTAAAGCTGTTGCCAGCAAAGTTGGCGCCGATATTTCCGGTGCACAAATTATTGATCCGGTCAAAGCCCCATATTTTGATGATTTTGTTCAGGCTTTCTACGAAATGCGCAAAAGCAAGGGCGTCGATTTGGATAAAGCCAAAGCAACCATGCTGGATCCGCTTTTCTTTGCATCCATGATGGTGCAGCTGGGTAAAGCTGACGGAGAAGTTGCCGGGGCCGAAAATACTACTGGTAACGTATTAAGACCGGCTCTGCAGATAATCAAAACTGCGCCTGGCATTTCCGCTGTTTCCGGTTCATTTATTATGATTGTACCGAACTGTGAATTTGGCGACAAAGGAATATTTGTTTTTGCTGACTGCGCAGTAACTCCCATGCCCACTGCTGCTCAGTTGGCAGAGTTTGCGAAAACTTCTGCTCAAACCGCGGTTAATCTCTGCGGAATGAAGGAACCCAAAATTGGGATGCTGTCTTTTTCAACCAAAGGCAGTGCCAGTCACGAAGTGGTTGACAAAGTTACGGAAGCAACCAGGATTGCCAAGGAAAGATTCCCGGAACTGGCTGTTGACGGAGAATTGCAGGCTGACGCCGCCATGGTTCCCAAGGTTGGTTCATCCAAAGCCCCGGGCAGTCTGGTGGCCGGACAGTGTAATGTATTGGTGTTTCCTGATTTACAGGCAGGTAATATCGGGTATAAACTGGTGCAGAGGCTGGCGAAAGCAGAAGCTATTGGTCCTATTCTCCAGGGTATGGCCAAACCGGTTAATGACCTGTCCAGAGGTTGCAGTGTAGAAGACGTTATCAATACAGTGGCTATGGTAGTAATGCAGGCCTAAAAATAACTTACAAAGTAAAAATTTAAATAACGAGGAGGAAAAGAATTAATGAAGGTATTAGTTGTAAATGCCGGGAGTTCATCAATCAAGTATCAGGTATTTAATATGAAAGATGAATCTGTCTTGGCCAAGGGTCTGGTCGACAGAGTAGGAATTCCAGGGACTACGTTGGAACATAAGCCTACCGGCAAAGATGAAGTAATTATTAAAAAGGATCTGCCCGATCATACTGCAGGTATGAAACTGGTTCTGGAAGTTCTGGCCAACAGCGAATACGGTGTAATTTCCGATATGGCAGAGATTGGTGCGGTCGGACACCGCGTTGTGCATGGCGGCGAATCTTTTGCTGATTCCGTAGTAATTGACGATGCAGTCAAAAAGGTTATTAAAGATTGCTTTGAGATCGCACCGCTGCATAACCCCCCGAATCTTATGGGAATTGACGCATGCCAGGAGCTAATGCCTAATGTTCCGCACGTAGCTGTTTTTGATACGGCTTTCCATCAGACCATGAAAGCGGAAAATTATTTATATGCCCTGCCTTACGATGTATACGAAAAATACAAGGTGCGCAGATATGGTTTCCACGGTACGTCACATTTTTATGTATCCCATCGTGCCGCAGAAATGTTGGGCAAACCTTACGAAGAGTGCAAGATTATAACCCTGCACCTCGGCAACGGCGGCAGCATGGCAGCCATCAAGGACGGCCAGGTTGTTGATACTTCCATGGGCTTTACCCCGCTGGAAGGATTGGTTATGGGCACCCGTTCCGGTGATATTGATCCTGCTATCGTTTGGTTCTTAATGGACAAACTGGGCATGGATACAGCCGAAGCCAACAACTACTTCAATAAAAAATCAGGTATGCTGGGGTTGTCCGGAGTCTCCAATGACTTGCGTGATGTTCTGGAAGCAGCCGGTTCCGGCAATGAAAGAGCCAAGACCGCTTTAAGGGTATACTACAATCAGGTTAAAGGCTACATCGGCAATTACATGGCCAAATTGAACGGCTGTGATTGTCTGGTCTTTACCGCCGGTGTCGGTGAAAACGGCTATGATGTACGTGAAGCCATCTGTGCAGATATGGACTATCTGGGCGTAAAGATGGATAACGAAAAGAATAAAGTCAGAGGCAAGGAAGTCGATGTGGCGACAGCTGATTCCAAGGTTAGAATATTCATCATCCCCACCAATGAAGAATTGGTTATTGCCAGAGATACCCTGAGACTTTCCAAGTAGATTAAATAATAAATGATACTGCAGTGAAAAAGCGGGATTATTCCCGCTTTTTCCAGTATAAATGGTTTAATCACCGTAAATAATCGTAGGGTTACTTAAAGAGTTACATTGTTGAAAAAGGAGTGCATGATGATCAATTCACAGTCACTTTACAAAGAAAGACTTCTGCATGTTTATCATAAAGGCAATATAAAGGAAAAAAACGATCCGATTGTGTACGAAACCCAGTTGCATCTGCTGGTCAATGATGAATCGTTGGCCGATCTGGTTTGTTCGCCGCAAGCCTTTACGGAATTGGCGGTTGGTTATTTATTGAGTGAAAATGTGCTGCAAGTTTATGAGGATCTGCAGGGAATACACTTTGATGAACAGCAGCAAAAGGCTTGCATATATACTGCTAAATCACCAAAAAGCAGAAATCAGTATTTTCATCAGGTCAACAGCTGTGCAGGAAGAGGTCAACAGGGTCTGCAAACAAATGTTGCCGGTATTGCCCCGGTTCATGCCCCCAATGTTTTTTTTCGTCCGGAGCAGATATTTGCCATGGTTGAAGAAATGGAGAAAAGAGGAACAACTTTTCGCTTAACCGGCGGAACCCATAGCGCCGCCCTGGGTGATCAGGGGAAGCTGCTGGTCAGTTATGAGGACATTGGCCGGCATAATGCTGTTGATAAGGTGTTTGGCCATGCATTCCTGCAACAGATTCCGCTGGAAGATAAATGCCTCGTTCTGAGCGGCAGGATTGCCTCGGAAATTCTATTAAAGGCTGCACGCCGTAATGTGCCCCTGGTAATATCCAGATCCGCCGCTACCGGTTTGGCCATCGATCTGGCGGAAGAACTGGGCATCACCTTGGTGGGCTTTACGCGCGGCGATAAGTTTAACATCTATTGTCATAAAGAAAGGATAAAAATTTAAATTTTTAATTCCCTAATAACAGCTCGTATTCCGGGTCACGAAAGAGCTGATGGGCAAGCAACAATAATTTGTGGGCACCGGGACTGCGCAAATAATCCGGGTTGAGGTCATTTATGCGTACTCTGTCCAGACCGTCAGCATCCTTAAATAGATTATAAAGCCTCAGCGTACGGTCAATATCGGTCAAACCATATTTGTTCAATTGCTTTAGAGCTGCCCGGTCAGCTACGGCATGCAGTTCAATGATAAAACGAAGGCTCTCTCGTTGTGCATCAGGTATGCCCTTTAATAGCCCTTTGGCAACCAGTTTGCGATAACTGGCAACACCGTGCGAAGTATCATATCCGTCCGTTATCCGGCCGATATCATGGTAAATCGCCGCCTGACAGATAAGATCACGATCCTGATCGGAAAGCTGCTCCAGATGAGTTAGCAAAAGCCCCAGCAGCAAAACCCGCTTGGTGTGGCTGAGGGCATGAATTCCCTGGGGATTGTGAAACCAATCAGTTTTAATCTGCTGGGCATAATAAAAATACCGCCCCGTCAGCCCCTGTTTTAGCATCAGCGGCCGTAATTCAGAGATTTTGATCATATCCATGTGGTTTGTTTTTATTACCTGCAAAGGATCAAGGGTTACCTTTTTTTCAAAAATTTTAGCATTATAGCTCTTTATATCTCTGACATTAACCAGGGCCTGGAAAAATTCAGCGCTCATGCCGGCAGATATCATTTTCTGAATGGCAATGTTTATATCCGTATACCATATATCGCAGTTTTCCAGTTCTGCAATCTTATTTGCCCAGGCAAATATTTTAACATAGCCCCATTCATCCGCCAGCGGCATGGTTTCATTCGCACCCTTGTACCTAGAAACCTGTCTGATAAATTCGGGACTGAATACATTCCTGCCGTAGCGGTTATCATTGAATATGTGTATAAAAAGGGGATATTTTTCCTGATCGGGAATAAAGCTAAATACCTCCATGAATAAATCAGGCGCCAGCCGGGGATCAACGATTTTAAAAAATCTGGCAAAATCCCGATTAGCTACGGCTTGGTTCAGTTGATTTTCGATCGTTATGATACGTTGTTTAAGGTTGGATAAATCATTAAATTCCAAAAAAACCGTCCCCCGGTAATAGCAGAACGGTTTTTCCTGGTTGTTAATATTTATATAAAAATCATCGGCATCCAGTTCATTGGTAACAATAAAATTGTGCAGCTGTGGCAGCGACAGTTGTACATTATTAACGGGGATTGATTCAGCCGCGCTTATTGTAACGAACCCATTTCTGGTGATAAAATTATCAGAATTCATTTTTCCCATTTCCTAATACTCCATAAATAGTATTTGCTCTGTATGTTTTGATTCGTTTTTATTCTATGTTTATCCTTCCTGAAATGATAAATGCAATTAGGATTCCACTGCAAAAACCCAGTTACTTATATTCGTAGAGGAGACTTTAGTCTCCGACTATCCCTGAAACGCCTATATGTAGGGGAGACTAAAGTCTCCCCTACGGTATATAGTGTATAAATACACTTTTTACAGTGGAATCAATTAATTATAATAAATATGAACGGTATAAATATTTCAGAGGTGGGCGGTCAAAGTAAAATGCAACCTTTGACAGAGTAAAATAAACTGGGTTGCATTTACTTTGTCTATTGACGTTAATATTTCAGATGATACGGTTAAACCAGTCGTTTATTGACAACCATAAGAAGAGCAGTCTATAATTAATCTGGTGTTTTTATGAGGTGTACTTATGCGTATTAACCTTGCCCGGTTAAAACTAAGGCCACAGCAAAGTGAAAAATTTTACCTGGAAGAGCAGGGTAACAACGTTTATTTACAGGGAACGGGTTGTACATTCCTTGATAAAATCGCGGTTGAACTGCAGGTGGAAAATACCGGCCGTATGTTTTTAGCCCGGGGAAATATTAAAACCGTGCTTGGCCTGCCATGTTCACGCTGTCTGAGGGATACCAGTACAGCGATTGATACTGATATCGAATTGACAATGGCACGTGCCGGTTTGGCCGGAAAGCCTGATGCAGATGACGAAACCATCATTTTTCATGGCGATATGGTGGATTTAAGTATTCCTGTTCATGAGGCTGTCTTTATGGCTATTCCTATTATTCCCCTGTGTCGGCCGGAATGCAAAGGGCTTTGCCCGGTTTGCGGGAAAGATCTAAATCAGGGGACATGTTCCTGCTCGCAAAAGGAAATAGACCCCCGCTGGGAAAAACTGAAGAATTTATAGTTGGGAAGGAGGTAATATGAATGGGCGTTCCTAAAAGGAGACAGTCACATTCCCGTAAGAATAAACGTCGTTCAGAATGGAAAAAGATAGCAGCACCAGGGTTGGTTGAGTGCCCGCAATGCCATGAATTAAAAATGCCTCATCATGCGTGTCTGAATTGTGGTTACTATAAAGGCAAAAACGTTATGTAGAGCAATCCCAGTAAAAGAACCAAAAAGTAAGCGATAGTCTGTCAGGCTGTATCTTACTTTTTGTTTTTTATATAATAAATATAAACCCGCGACATTGGAGGGAGGTTAGGTAGTTTGAGGATTGCCATTGATGTAATGGGAGGCGATCATGCTCCGGTTGAGATTATTGCCGCAGCAGTGGAATGGGCTAAAAAATCAGATGATGAGCTTCTTTTGGTAGGAAAGGAAGACTTGGTTGCAAAAATATTACAGAATTATACATATCCGCCAGACCGGGTTCATATTATATCTGCAACCCAGGTAATTGAAATGGATGATTCTCCTGCTACAGCAATGCGCAGGAAGAAAGATGCTTCCATTGTTGTAGCTACCCGTCTGGTCAAAGAAGGACGAGCTGATGCGGTATTATCCTGTGGCAATACCGGCGCCCAGATGGCAGCGGCTCTTTTTGTCCTGGGCAGATTTGAAAATATTGACCGACCAGCAATCGTTGCAGCTATTCCAAACCGCGCAGGCAGTCACACATTATTGGTCGATGTTGGTGCCAATGTGGACTGCAAACCGCAGCAGCTATTGCAATTTGCCCTGCTGGGCAAGGCCTACGCCAGTATTGATCTGGATATTAATGAACCGCGTATAGCGCTGCTGAACAATGGCACCGAAGAGAGCAAAGGCAACGTTTTGGCAGTGGAAAGCTACGGCCTTTTAAAAGCACAGGCCGGGTTGAATTTCATCGGCAACATCGAAGGCCGGGATATTTTTAGTGCCCAAGCTGATGTGATTGTCTGTGATGGCTTTACGGGTAATATTTTGTTAAAGGCCATTGAAGGTCTGGCCCAGGCAGCGGTGCATTCATGTTCGCTGGAATTGGAAAGGATTCCGTCTTTCCTGAGCAAATTTGATTATAGCCGGGTGGGCGGCGCCCCGCTGTTGGGTGTGGAAGGAGTTAGTATCGTCTGCCATGGAAGTTCCAAACGAGAGGCGGTTTATAACGGGATAAAAACGGCTCGCGATTGTGTTGTAAAAGATATGGTGAAAAAGCAGAAATTGGCATTGTCCCAATCCCGGTAATAAAATATTATGAATAATTATTTAAGGAGGCTGATTTTTGTGGAGGAATTTTTTGAGATAGCCAGAAAAATTTTAGCTGAGCAATTAAACATAGACCCCGCTGATATAACCATGGAAACAACTTTTGAAGAAATTGAGGCTGATTCCATCGATATAGTGGAAATGATAATGGCCCTTGAAGATATGTATGACGTTGAATTTCCTGAAGACGATCTGGAGGACTACCCTGTCGTTGGTGATCTTATCAAAGCATTATTTGAATATCTGGAAAAGGCGAAGAAATGAGACTAAAGGATTCAGCCCATCGATTTCTGGCAGATAATCAAATACCATACCAAGATGAGAAATTATTTTCAATGGCCTTGATTCATCCCTCCTATGCCCAGGAAAACAAAGCCGGACACAATAATCAGCGCCTGGAGTTTCTGGGTGATGCCGTCTTGAATTTTGTGACTGCGGAGTATCTGTATAATCATTATCCGGATAAAGCCGAAGGAGATCTGACTAAGATCCGCGCCCGGGTGGTATGCGAAAATGCCCTGGTTGAGATTGCCGGTTATATTAATCTGGGCACATATATTCTGCTGGGCCGCGGAGAAGAAAAATCAGGCGGACGGCAGAGAAAATCGATCCTGGCTGATACCATGGAAGCGGTTATAGGCGCTATCTATCTTGATCAGGGAATTCAGCCGGCGCGGGATTTTATTCTTAAACACCTGGAGGAAACGATTCAGCAAACAGCCGAAGGTGAGTTCAGGGATTTCAAATCGCGCTTGCAGGAAATCGTTCAGGCTCGCTGCAGCAATAATGTATATTATGAAACCATTGAGGAAAGCGGCCCTCTGCATGCGAAAGTTTTTAAAGTCGGTGTCTATTATGAAAAACATTTGCTGGCCAGCGGTTCAGGTAGAAGTAAAAAAGAAGCCGAACAGTGTGCTGCGGAAAAAGTACTGCAGGACTTAACCTTATTGAACCGATTATTATAAGCACTTGCTATGCTTGAGAGGTTGGAATATTCTATGCGCCACTATAATATCCCGATTTTCATTCCTCACTTGGGCTGTCCTTATAATTGTATATACTGTGACCAGAAAAAAATATCAGCCCAAACGGAAGCTGCTGACAATCATCAAATCTTACGTATTATTGATCAGCATCTGACCACCATTATCCGCCCTGCCGAAATAGAAGCAGCCTTTTTCGGAGGCAGCTTCACCGCCATCCGACCTGACCTGCAGGAAAACTATTTGCGTCTGCTGCAGCCCTATATAGAGCAGAATCTGATTCAGGGAATCAGGATTTCAACCCGTCCCGACTGCATCGATAACAAGACCTTGGAATTACTGCATAGATATGGAGTCCAAACAATTGAATTGGGCGTTCAGTCTCTCAATAATGAGGTTTTACGCCAGTCAGGAAGGATCTATCAGGCGGAAGATGTGGAAAAAAGTTCGGCTCTGATCAAGCAAGGCGGATTTAAATTGGGCATTCAGCTCATGGTGGGCTTGCCGGGAGACAATTATGACCGTGACCTGGAGACGGTGCGCAAAACGATTGCCATTGCTCCGCAGATGGTCAGGATCTATCCCACTTTGGTTTTAGCCGGCACCAAACTGGAACAAATGTGGCAGGAAGGCAAATACCAAGCCCTTACGTTGGAAGAAGCTGTTCCTGTCTGTCGGGATATGCTGCTTCAGTTGGCCAAGGCGGGAATTCCTGTTATTCGTTTGGGCCTGTATCCAGGTGAAGAGCTGCGCCAGGAAGGAACGGTCAAGGCCGGGCCATTCCATCCGTCTTTTGGGGAACTGGTAGAGCAGGCAGTTTTCCGGGAACAGGCAATGCTGGCCATCAAACTTTTTCAGCAGCGTTATGGCGGGCGTGAGCGTTGTACACTTAATGTGAATGAACGTGATCTCTCCAAACTGCTGGGCAAAAAACGCAGCAATCTTATTTCCATTCAGCGGTCTTCGGGTTTGCAGGAATTAAACGTGCAAACCTGTCAGCATGAAAAAAGAGATTGGATCGGTATAATTATCGAGCCTGCCGGGGCGGATAAATTTATTCTTACCCGTACGGAGTTTTTGAATTCCATAAACTAAACCTCCTGCCAGCGGCAGGATTTATATATGCAGGAAACGAAATTAAACAGTGATTGATATGCAGGAGGCCCGATTTGTATTTAAAAAGGCTGGAAATCAAAGGGTTTAAATCATTTGCAGAGAGTACTGAATTAATTTTGGAACCTGGCATCAATGTGATCGTCGGGCCCAACGGCTGCGGCAAAAGCAACATTGCCGATGCCATCCGCTGGGTGCTGGGAGAAGCCAATGTGCGCCATCTGCGCGGACAGAAGAACGAAGATATTATTTTTAACGGCACTGACAAGCAAAAGGCGCAGAGCATGGCTATGGTTGATATGACAATAGACAACGCTTGCGGCGAACTGCCGGTTGATTACCGGGAAGTCACGATTGGACGCAGACTTTTTCGCAACGGAGAAAGTGAATATCTGCTCAATAAATCCAAAGTACGGATGAAAGATATCGTCGGCCTTTTTACCGGCACTGGTCTCGGTAAACGGGGTTATTCTCTGATCGGTCAGGGGGAACTGGAGCAGGTCTTAAACGGCCAGCCTTTTGACCGGCGCTTGATTCTGGAGGAAGCGTCCGGAACCATAAAGTACCGGCAGCAAAGAGATGAGGTGAAACAAAGACTATCCAACAGCCTGCTGGATTTGCAGCGGGTGACTGACATCATGGGGGAGATGGAAATCCATGCGGCTGAACTGGCCAAAAAAGCAGCCCGGGCTGAAAAACATATTGCGCTGAAGGAACAGTTCGAAACGCTCGACCGGGAATTGATCGCTGCTGAGATAAAAGACAGCCATAAAAGCCTGGCGGCGAAAACACAGGATTTAAATCAGAAGAAAACGTCCGGGCAGATGATCCGGCAAAACCTCGAGGATCTTAATGCCCGCCTGACAGCTGCCGAACAGGAAGCAGCAGCTTGCCGCTTGAAGTTGGGTGAAATAAAAGATAAAAAATATCAGCTTGAGGCTGAATTGGGCCACAGTGAAGCCGATATCAAGCTGATCGGGGAAAGAATAAAAAACTTGCAGGAACGCTTTGATAATGCACTTCTTGATGCCAACAAGTATTCCCGAATGTTGGAAGCTATCAACGCAGATCTGAAAAAACATCAGGAAAACATGCAGTCCGAGGAACAACAATGGCAGCAGCGCCATTTGGCTTTTGAACAATTAAGTGCTGAAATAAACACCCTGGAAGCAAAAATCAACGCGGAAGAAGAATTGTTTGCCCAAAAGCGTCTGCTCATATTTGAGGAGGCCAAACTGGAAAGTCAATTAAAAAACAATCTCATCAGCGGCGAGGAAAGGCTCAAACAAAGCCGGGAAAAAAGGGAGCGGCTGCAGCTGCGTTGGGAGGAGAGCCAGGCCAAAATAAAACAGGCGCAACAAAAATTACAGGCGCTGCAGCAACAAAAACAGACCAGCAGCGATCATTTACAGGGACTCAAGCAGCAGCTTATAAAAATACAGCAAGAATACCAAACGACTTCAGCCCATTTGGAAAAGTTGGAGGCCCAGGAGCAAACCCAAAAAAGAACGATCAGCGATCTGGAAAATAAATTGTTAGGGCTAAAGGATCTGGAAAGGAAATTTTATGGCTATTCCGAAGGGGTGAAAGCCATACTTGAAGCCAAAGCCCGAGGTGAGAAAAAATTACCGGGAATAAAAGATCTGATGGCCAGGATCATTGACGTACCGGCCGGAATGGAAACGGCGATCGAAGCGGCCGCCGGCAAAGGACTGGAAAATATCGTGACGGCCAGCATGGAAGATGCCCGTGAGGTCATTTATATGCTGAAAAGAAAAGGCCTGGGAAGAGTCACTTTTTTACCCCTGGACGGGCTGCGTGTGCAAAAGCTGAACCCCCGTCTGGTTCAGGAATTGGAACGGGAAGAAGGCGTATTGGGACTGGCTTCCAGGTTAGTAGGCTATGATCCCCAGTACGAGAAAGCCGTTGAGTATTTGCTGGGCAGAGTTTTATTGGTCAGTGATCTGGACAGAGGCATGCAGGTTTACCGGCACCTTACGGTTCCTCTGCGCATCGTCAGTCTGGACGGGGAAATGATTAATGTCAGCGGAGCCATGACTGGTGGCAGTTCCACCGGCCGCAGCAGCACCAGTCCTCTGAAACGCAAGGCTGAAGCCAGAAAGATGGAACAGCAGCTGACTGAGCATTCCGCCCGGCTGGAGCAGATTCAGCAGGACAAACAAAAGGTAAACACAGCTCTGAAATCATTGGACGAAAAATTAAAAGATGGCCGTAACCAAATAGCCGAAGCTGAATTCCAGATCGATTTGATCCAAAAGGAACTGGATAGCACTTCAGCCGGTCTCACCAACGAATCGGAAGCAAACCTGCTTTATGAGCAGGATATTGAAATACAGCAGACCTATATCAGCGCCTATACCAAGGAGATCGCACAAACCCAACAACAGTTGGTACAGCATGAAGAAAAGAGCAGCACGTCTGCGCAAGAACTGGAGCAGATGAAAGCTGATCTGGAAGAAAAACGCCGCCAATGCGATATTCTTCTGGAAAGAGCCCGTTCCCAGCAGGAACAGCTGGATATGAAAACACAGGAATTGGAAAATTTAAAGAAGAATATGGCGCAGTTTATAGAAGTAAAAAACTCCTATGAGCAATCCGTAAACGAATCTGAGAAATTACAGATCCGTTTGCAGCAGGACATAAAACGTCAGCAAGAACTCATCCAAAAATCCAATCAAATGAGTCTTGAACAGAAAAGTCAAATCGAAGCGATGCAACTGGTCTATGCAGGCGAGCAGGAAAATGAACGCCGGTATGCACAAGAGATTGAAGCGTTGCATGAACAACGCGGACCCTGGCAGGAACAGCACAACCGCCTCAGCGAGGAGATGCGGCTGGCCGAAATGCGCATCCTGCGCCTGGAAATGGAATACGAAACAGCCCAGGAAAAATGGCAGGAAAAATACGCCGGTCTGCAACCATCTGATTATGAGCGGCCTATGAGTTCAGCCGAGCAAAGGCGCTCCAGACAGCAGGCGGATTTGTTGAAACAGGAAATCGAGCTGTTGGGCCCGGTTGATTTAGAATCTATCAACGAATATCGGGAACTAAATACCCGCCTGGAGTTTCTGCAGCTGCAAAGTTCTGATATACTTGAAGCGCGGGAAGCGCTTGAAAAACTGCTTTTGGAAACTGAAAAAATCATGGCCAAAAATTTCAGCCAGTTTCTGTTGCTGGCCAATGAAAGTTTTAAACGCACCTGCCAGGAAATATTCGGGGGCGGGGAAGCCAGCCTGGTGTTGGAAAAAGATGGTGATTACCTGTCGGCCGGGGTGGATATCGAGATTAAATTGCCGGGCAAACGCAGTCAATCCTTAAACCTTTTATCAGGGGGAGAAAGGGCTTTGACCTGTATCGCTTTTATATTTTCCTTGCTGCGTTTACGGCCGGCTCCCTTTTGTTTACTGGACGAAATCGACGCTGCGCTGGATGAAACCAATCTCAGCCGTTTTACTGAATTTCTGAAAGGTATGGCCAATGAAATTCAGTTTATCGTCATTACCCACCGGCAGTCAACCATCGAAGCCGGCAGCAGCTTGTTTGGGGTAACCATGCCTGAGGAAGGGGTTTCCGCGATACTTTCCCTGAATCTTGAGGAAAGTATTAACCTGGCGGTTTAATACCAACATCAAAGGTGGAATTATTTATGGCACTGTTTGACAAGTTTAAAAAAAAGCGTGAAAACCATCAGACCGAAGATATGAATCAGAAAAATTTGACTAGCCCAGAAGCGGAAGCGGCTGAGGAGGAAAAAATTTCGGCTGTAGTTGACCCCCTGCCGCCGGAGATCATGGAAATTGAGGAAGAAGCTATTGCCAATCCGGCCGATCATGATATGAGTGATACGGAAACGGAAGAAAATCAGCTCCAAACTGAAAATGAAGCCGAGGACGGCAAGACAGAAAAAAGCAAGAAGGGTATATTTGAACGGTTCAAGCTGGGCTTGAGCAAGACCCGTCAAAACATCGGCGGCAAAATTGATACCCTCATCAAGAGTAACCGCAAACTGGATGAAGAATTTTTTGAAGAACTGGAAGAGATTTTGATTCAAGCTGATGTAGGCATGGAGACTTCATTGGCCTTGGTTGATAAAATACGTACTACGGTTAAAAAACAAAAGCTTAATGATCCGCTGCAGGTGACCGAACTTCTCCAGGATGCTATTGCAGAAGTGATGGGGACCGAGCAGGTGCCTTTAAACATAGCTGCGGAAAAACCAAGCATCATACTGGTAGTGGGTGTAAACGGTGCCGGCAAAACAACCACGATAGCCAAATTGGCCTATAAATATAAACAAGCAAAGAAAAAGGTGATCCTGGCAGCCGGAGATACTTTCCGCGCGGCAGCCATAGATCAGCTGCAGATTTGGGCCGACCGCACCGGGGTGGAACTGATTAAACATCAGGAAGGATCCGATCCCGGCGCCGTAGTATATGATGCCATAAGCGCGGCCCGGGCACGCAAAGCCGACCTGCTTATTATTGATACCGCCGGGCGGCTGCAGAATAAAACCAATCTGATGAAGGAAATCAGCAAGATCCGCAAGGTTATTGAAAAAGAAATACCCTCTGCTCCCCATGAGGTACTGCTGGTTCTGGATGCTACCACCGGCCAGAACGCTATCAGTCAGGCGCGAATTTTCAGCGAAGCAACCGGAGTTTCAGGTATCGTTCTGACCAAACTTGACGGTACGGCCAAGGGCGGAATCGTTATCGCCGTTGCCCGGGAACTGGGTATTCCGGTTAAATTGGTGGGAATCGGTGAGGGCATGGAAGATTTGCGGGAGTTTTCCCCGGAAGTCTTTGCTCAGGCACTGTTTGCCAATGATTAGATTAATTCACAAGCATAATTATAAGGAGGCTGATAGGTATGCCGCAGGTTGCAGTGATTGGTGGAACTGGAGTATATGACCCTGCCATACTGGATCATATTTGCGAAATAAATGAAAAAACCCGCTATGGTGAAGTAAAGGTGCTGGTGGGCACTTACAAGGGCCAGGAAATAGCATTTATCCCCCGCCATGGAGAGAATCATAGTGTTGCCCCGCATTTGATCAATTACCGGGCTAATATTATGGCCTTGAAACAGCTGGGCGTAAGCGCCATTATCGCAACGGCTGCAGTGGGTTCATTGCAGCAAGAATTTCAACCCGGTGAATATGTACTGGCCGATCAGTTTTTGGATTTTACCAAAGTCCGGCAGCATACATTCTATGAAGGCGGGACTGACGGAGTAGTGCATTGTGATATGACGGTGCCTTATTGTCCTGAGATTCGGGCGGCAATCGAAAAATCAGGGCAGGAACAGGGTTTGACGATTCACAACGGCGGCTGTTATGTATGTACGGAAGGGCCGCGTTTTGAAACCGCAGCAGAAATCAAGATGTTTAAACAGGTAGGGGGACAGGTCATAGGCATGACCAGCGTGCCGGAAGTATGTCTGGCCCGTGAGCTGGGTATCTGCTACGGCAATATATCCATCGTGACCAATTATGCGGCCGGCATATCCGATACCATTCTTACCCATGCCGAAGTAGTGGAAATGATGGGAAAAAGCATCGGCAACGTCCGCTCCTTGATTATGGAAAGCGTCAAATATATACAGGAACGCAGGGACTGTGACTGCCGCAAAATTTTGACGGAAACGAGCCTCAACAAATGATCACGACGATTTATTGGGACCAGGATGCCGTCGTTATACTGGATCAAAACGAGTTGCCGGCACAAATTAAATATATCCGCTGTGAAGATTACCATGCCCTCGTACGTGCCATTAAAACCTTGCAGGTACGGGGAGCGCCTTTGATAGGCGTAGCCGCTGCTTATGGTCTGGCGCTGGCAGTTTGGACATCAAGGGAAGAGAGCGCTGCTCTGGAAGATTATTATCTGCGGGCAGAACAGGATTTTGCCGCTTCCCGACCCACAGCGGTCAATTTATTTTGGGCAATCCGGCGTATGCGCAGTGTTTTTGACCAGTGTAAGGGACAAAACCGGGCGGCCATTGCCCGGTCACTGTTAAATGAAGCTGATAAAATACTGGCCGAGGATTTGGCCATCAACCAACGCATAGGCGATATTGGCGCCCGTTTGTTTAAAGAAAAGGTGCGCGTTATGACCATCTGTAATGCAGGCGCCCTGGCCACCGGCGGCTATGGCACTGCTTTGGGTGTTATTCGCTCCATTCATAAAAACGGGAATTTGCAGCAGGTGTGGGCCTGCGAGACGCGGCCGGTTTTGCAGGGGGCGCGGCTGACTGTATGGGAGCTGAGCCAGGATCAAATCCCGGTTACCTTGATTACCGACAACATGGCTGCCTATGTTATGAGCCGGGGTGAAGTTGATGCAGTCATCGTCGGTGCTGACCGGATCGCCGTCAATGGTGATACGGCCAATAAAATCGGCACTTACGGCCTGGCCGTACTGGCCGCTTATCATAAAATACCTTTTTATGTGGCCGCTCCCATGTCCACGGTTGACTTCAATATGGATGCCGGACAAAAAATACCCATTGAAGAACGCAATCACGATGAGGTCCGCCAGATAAGAGGAATGTATGTTACCCTGCCTGAGGTCAAGGTTTATAATCCGGCATTTGATATAACTCCGGGGGAATTGCTAACCGCGGTCGTTACCGAAACAGGCATCATCCGACCGCCTTTCTTCCGGACGGATATATGAGAAATATTTCAATTTGGAGAGGAAAAGCATGCAGTATTTAAAAGAAAGAAAAATGGTTCTGGAAGTCGCCCAGAAGATTAATAAAGAAAAAATGGTACCCGGTACCTGGGGCAATGTCAGCTTGAAAATTAAAGACCAGCCGCTGCTGTTGATTACACCCAGCGGGATGAAATACGAAACCATGACCATTGATGATATCGTGCTGCTTGATTTAGCTGGAGAAGTAGTTGAAGGAGAACGGATACCTTCGATAGAAAAGCATTTGCATGCCCATATATACGAACAGAGAAGCGATGTAGGGGCGATTGTTCATGTTCATACCATCCATGCCAGTGCTTTTGCCGTGGCCGGAAAGAGTATTCCGGTTGTCCTGGAGGAAACCGCCCAGGTAATAGGACATACCGTTCCGGTTGCTTCCTATGCTCCCTGTGGTACTGACCAACTTGCCCGGCAGACTGTACAGACTCTGGGAGAGGGGAACGCGGTACTGCTGGCCAACCATGGATTGGTAGGCGTAGGTGCAGACCTGAACCAGGCTCTATGCGTATGTCAGGTGGCGGAGAAAACCGCCCAGGTTTGTCTGCTGGCTGCGAGTCTGGGACAGATCAATGAGCTGTGTCCGGAAGATATAAGCCTTTTAAGAAAACAGTTTGCCGATTACGGCCAAAATAAAAAGAAATGACCGGTTTGAAAACGGGATCGATTAAATCAGACCAGCAAACAGGGAAGGATTGATAGGGTGAGCATATTAATAGAAAACGGCAGTATGGTCACGATGGATGAGTACAATCGCGTAATGGAAAAGGCCTATTTAATCATTGAAGATGACAAAATAACCGCCATTGGCTTGGGACAACCTCCGGCCGGCAACTATGAAAAGCGCATTGATGCCACCAATCATTTGGTACTGCCCGGTTTTATCAATACTCATACCCATGCCGCCATGACGCTGCTGCGCGGTTACGCTGATGACCTGCCTTTGATGGAATGGCTGGAAACTAAAATATGGCCGCTGGAAGACAAGCTCTGTGCTGAAGACGCCTACTGGGGATCGATGCTGGCCATTGTGGAAATGATTAAATCGGGAACCACCTGTTTTTCCGACATGTATTTTTTTATGGATCAGACCGCACGGGCAGTGGAGGAAACCGGCATCCGGGCAGTGCTGTCGCGCGGGATGGTTGGAGTGGGACCACAGGCTGATACAGCCCTGGAAGAAAGCCGGACACTTGTCAGTGATTGGTCAGGCAGGGGCCAGGGACGCATTTCATTTATGTTGGGGCCGCACGCACCCTACACCTGCCCGCCGGATTATCTGCACAAGGTTATGCGGCTGGCGGATGAACTCAAAGTAGGATTACATATCCACATTGCTGAAACCAAAGGCGAATGCGAAAATATCAAGCAGGCCTATGGCCGCACTCCGGTTGCTCATCTGGAAAGCCTGGGTCTTTTTCAGTACCCGACCATAGGGGCACATTGCGTTCACCTTACCGACGAAGAAATTGCCATACTGGCCCAATATAAGGTCGGAGTTGCCCATAATCCGGAAAGCAATATGAAACTGGCCAGCGGGATCGCCCCGGTGCCACAAATGCTGAAGGCAGGCATCCCGGTTGGAATCGGAACCGACGGAGCCTCCAGCAACAACAACCTGGATATGCTGCAGGAAATGCGCAGCGGTGCACTTTTACACAAAGTAAATCATTTGGATCCTACTGTACTGCCGGCCTATCAAGCCCTGGAAATGGCCACCGTCAATGGCGCCCGGGCGTTGAGGCTTGAGAATCTTGGCACCTTGGCAGCAGGACAAAAAGCAGATATCATACTGGTCAGCTTAAAAGAAGCCCATATGATTCCCCGCTATGATCTGATTGCCAATCTGGTTTATTCTGCTCAGGCATCCGATGTACAAACGGTTATTATCAATGGAGAAATTATTATGGAAGATAGAGTCATCAAAACGTTTGATGAAGCGGAAGTGCTTGAACAAGCAAAAAGAACGGCCCGGCGTCTGGTAGGACAAAATTGATGACGTTTATACACAGACAGGCAGGGGGGATGCGATATGGTTCCAGTCATTAGTTTTATCGGCCGCCATAATTCGGGCAAGACCACGGTTTTGTCAGGTGTGATTCAATATCTGAAACAAGCCGGCTATAAAGTGGCGGTCATCAAACATGCCCATCATAGTCTGGATATTTCCGTTCATAAGGATTCAGAATTATTTCTCCGGGCCGGAGCCGATTATGTCTGTGCCAGTTCCCCCGGACTGATGCTTAAATATCAGCGCCGGAAAAATGAAGCAGATATTAATTCCCTGTTAAGCGAAGTACCTGCGGGGTTTGATCTGATAATTGTAGAAGGCTATAAAAACGAAGCTCTGCTGAAAATTGAAGTTTTAAGAGAAAACATTGATCCTGAACCGATGCTTTTGCCGCAAACCATAGCCCTGGTCAGCGACTTCCCGCTGCCGGCTGAAATTAATGTTTTTCCCCATCAGGCGATAGAGGATATTGCGCAATTTTTACTGGCAGCATTAAACATTAACCGCCAATCAGATCGGAACACCCCTTAACATGAAAAATAATTAACGGAACAGCCACCTTTAAAGTAAACTGTTCCGTTAATCAGCAAGCAAATCTATAAGCGGAGTTCTGTATTTGATAGTCATCTATCTTGGCGCCCAGTTACCTGAACGCTCCAGCGACCTTACCCGGGAACGAGATGGGCCACCTCAATGTTCCCCTATTTGGTCTTGCTCCAGGTGGGGTTTACCTAGCCAAACAGTCACCTGCTTGCTGGTGAGCTCTTGCCTCACCGTTCCACCCTTACCTCGTCAAGAGGCGGTTTATTTCTGTGGCACTTTCCTTGGGGTCACCCCCACTGGACGTTATCCAGCACCCTGCCCGACGGAGCTCCGACTTTCCTCAGGTATTTGCATACCTGCGACTATCTGGTTTGCTTGCCTATCTATTATATACAACCTGATGAAAGTAATCCAGGTAAAATTACACCATTCCTTACAAATATATATTTGAAAAAAAAATAATAATAAGCAGGAAAATACTTGCTTTTGGAGAACTATATTAAAAAAGAGATAATAAACAGTACTTTGGGCTTTTTCCTTAAGTACAAAATTTCCTTGTTTTAAGTTGGGCTTGGGAATAGAATTAGTAATAGGTGATATGACACGAGGGGGGTGAAAGGGTGTTAGCCATTTTTGGGTCAGCTGCAGAAGGTGGAGGAAACATATTTCACAATCCACTGTTTGTGCTGCTGTTAGTAGTTGTTGCAACCTATATATTCTTAAAATTTTGCGCATGGGCTAAAAAGTTTCAACTGTCAGGCAAATTAAAAAAATGGATATTTATCTTGACAGGCGTAGGGTTGCTGGTTTTCAATGTTTTATATGCCAAAGGCAATGCAATGGTCAGTGCAAGTGGTGATTGGAGCGGAGCCACCGTTGCTTTGTTGGGATCTTTGATCTGGGTATTCATTTTTGCATTTGCATTAATGGCAGAGACCAAAACCGAGTAGCTAAAAGGCAACTGAGATTTAAACGGACAGTTCTTATAGAACTGTCCGTTTTTCGCTTTAACAGGTCAGGTTTATGTTTATATCGATGGATTTAAATTAGTTTGTCTTCCCGACAGTCATTTTAAGCTATACTATTATTAGTTTGGTAACAATCCAATTCCCAAATAAGACTATAGCATCATGAAAACATGCAGGTGAGGAAATGGCAGAGCAGATCAAAGTTAAAATTGTACCGGCAGAGGGTGAAACTTCCATCTATTGGACTTTGCCTGGCAAAACCGTCCAGCAGGTTCTGGAGATGGCCGGTTTGGAATCGGGTGGTTCCTGCGGAGGCAAGAAAAATTGCGGGAAATGCAAAGTCCGTGCCGAAGGAGGAGTAAGTCCGTTGGAAGAAAACGAACAGCAGCTGCTCATGCCGGAAGAGATAAGAAGCGGGGAGCGTCTGGCCTGTTATTGTACTATAACTGACGATACCACCATCTATCTGGATTTAATGGCGCCGGATTATACCGTCAAAAAGCGGGTAATCAAATATAAACCGGGTCAGTATACCCGTAGTGGAGTTGAATATAAAACATTTTTTATACCCGGTCAGCAACAGGAATTGGGTTTGCCGCTGTTTGACCGTTTGCAGGCAGCCTTGCCGGAATATAAATTTGAACTCAGCCCGGACAACCTCAACGAACTTCATAAAATAGATCGTCCCGGCCGGCCTGCCCTAGAACTACATGCGCTCGTATATGGGCGGACAGTATATCGGGTAGAACGGGAAAAAAAAGCAGCTTTGGCTTTGGCCCTTGATTTGGGTACAACCAGTCTCTTCGCGGCCCTGCTTGACCTGGAAAGCGGTGAAGTGCTGGCCACGGCATCGCAAAGCAATATGCAAAGGATTTATGGTCAGGATATGGTTTCCCGTCTGGCCTATGCCAAAGAACAGAGAGACGGTGAAATTTCTTTACATAAAATAATGATCAATAATATTAATGCCATGATTGATGATATGGTCAGCCAAATCGGTCAGACCGCTGACAGGATATATAAGCTTTGTGCGGTCGGCAATCCGGTGATGCTGCACTTTTTTTTGGGTTTGAAAACCGACGGCTTTAATGCCGCTCCATTTAGCGGCTTATTTTCAACCTCGCTGGAAATTCCCGCCGCCCCGCTGGAGCTGCGCGTTAATCCCCTGGCACGGCTGCTGATTCCGCCTCAGCTGGGAGGATTTGTCGGCGCTGATATGACGGCTTGTCTGATAACGCTGCAAAACTGTTTTAATACAACCTTTCTGCTTTGCGATGTCGGAACCAACAGTGAAATTGTAGTATGCAACCAGGGTGAAATCTGGACGAGTTCAGCAGCTGCCGGACCTGCCCTGGAAGGAGGAGCGCTGAACTGCGGCATGCGGGCCGCAGCGGGAGCCATAGAAAGATTCCGGATAAACAACGAAAAATTGGAATATCAGGTTATCGGCGGCACAGCCACAAAAGGGATCTGCGGCTCAGGTGTTGTTGACCTGCTGGCAGTTCTTTTGGCTAACGATTGTATAAACCAGGAAGGTACATTTACTGCCCGGGCAGAAGAGTATTTTCCTTTGCGAGAAGGTAATTATGGCCAGGAAATAGTTTTATTGGATCAGGCTGAAACAGCCACCAACACACCGCTGATTTTTACCCAGGAGGACGTCCGCCAAATTCAGCTGGCCAAAGGGGCAATCAGAACTGCCATCGATATTTTAATGAAAAAAGCCCGCCTTAAGCCGTCTGAACTGAAAAATATATTTATTGCCGGCGCTTTTGGAAGTTATCTTGATGCTGAAAATCTCATTAAAATAGGCCTCCTCCCGGCAGTAAAACGCGAGAAAATTAAAAATATCGGCAATGCTGCGGCAGAAGGTGCGATGATAACCTTGACTTCTAACACAGGTATGGCTGATGCTGATCAAATCAAAAAAAAGGTGCATCATGTTGAACTGGCCAACCAGCCTGATTTTCAGGAAAAATTTCTGCAAAATCTTAATTTTACCGCTGCAGATTAGTTAGAAAATCTGATTGATTTTTTTTACATGATTCAAAAACGGGAGCGTAGTTTTAAAAGCACATTGCAATTTTATTCGTTTAAAAACAATATATTGAAGCGCTTGGGCGGGAGTTAATTGTATAAAAGTCTCCCATAAAGGATTAGGACCAATAATGCAGGATACTGGATCTGCAGTATAGAATAAATAGGCAGCATAGAAGTACAGCTGACAATTTATGGTGATTAAGTCTGGTTAGCAATTATCAAGCATAGAACGTCTTTATGGAAAGCAAAAGATATTTTTAAACAGGAGGTAAAGCAAATGAAACTTTCAGGCAAGGTAGCAGTTGTAACCGGGGGAGGAACTGGTATTGGTCAGGGCGCAGCGATTGCGCTGGCAGATGAAGGAGCGAAAGTAATGGTTTTGGGGCGCCGTCCCGAACCGCTTAATGAAACCGTGCAACATATAGAAAAAGCAGGCGGTGAAGCGTTGGCTTGTCCTGCTGATTTGACCGATGCTGAACAGATCAGCAAGGCGGTGCAACTGCTGCAATCACGCTGGGGAAGAGCCGACGTACTGGTCAACAATGCCGGATCGGCCATGCGCAAACCCTTTATGAAAGTGACCATGGAAGAACTGGATGAGCTCTATCATATAGATTTGCGCAGCGTTTACGCCGTAACTCAGGCGTTCGTGCCGATGCTGAAAGAGGATGGAGGAGGCAGTATTATCAATATTTCCTCTATTCTAGGGGTTCTGGGCAGTGCTCAGTCTACCGCCTATTGTGCCATGAAAGGCGGGGTGGTAAATCTGACCCGGGCCATGGCCGCCGAACTGGGGCCGGATATAAGGGTTAATTGTCTGTGTCCGTCGCATATAGTCACGCCCATGATGCAAGGTGAAATTGATCGTCTGGAAGCGGCAGGCAAGATGGATAAACTCAATCGTCTTTTCCCGATGAAACGGGTAGGATATCCGCAGGATATGAACGGCGCGATTGTTTTCTTTGCCTCGCCTGATTCAGCCTGGATAACCGGCAATTACCTAATGATTGACGGCGGATTGTCATGTTATGTATAAAGCATTAATACCTGAAGTTATAATAACTATAGAATATGAGATTTTTGCACAAACTACTGCCTAAACTAACATGGATGATTCAGAATCTTTATCATCCCTATAGATTTTTGCATAATAAACTAATGCCCCAACCCGGTTCAGTATATTGTTGCTTAAAGAAAAGAACGGTTTATTATTTTTTTCTAAGTGCATTGAGATAATTATTTCAAAACTATACAGATTCTTAATAGAGGATTTTGCATAATTAACTCGTTTTAAATTATCATGTAACTTTGAAATGTTAATTTATTGCATTCAAAATGGTGATAATAGTATATGCATCCCGCACCTTCCGGATGGGTTTACTGCAAGTTTAGCATTAACCTGACTATCCAGGTGCGGGTTTTATTTTAAAATTCTCTTTAACACTGTAATGCCTGGCTCACTTGTTTACTCCGAAGATTAAGAAAACCTTGCTTAATCTCTTTGAAAATGCCTAAAATGTAAAAGTGATTAATTGAGCCGGGGGAGGCTATTAATATGCTGGTTGATTACCACGTTCATGCCCTGGCCCATGGCGAATACGAAGCAGATCAAGCCTGGCTCAGCGCATTTGTAGATAAAGCCTGCCAGATGGGAATAATTGAAATGGGCTTCAGCGAACACGATGAATTCATTGCCGGATTGGATCTGGATATATTTCAAAAACTAAAAATGGAACGTCAGAGTGATATTAGTCTTCGCCTGGGCATTGAAATTGATTACATACCCGGAATTGAGAGTGATCTGATACACAAGTTATCCCAGGCGGATTATGATTATTCGATTGGTTCGATACATTATATAGATGGCTGGGCCTTTGATCATCCTGATCATAAACAGGGCTTTTTTAATCAGGATATTGATGAAATATATATCCGCTACGCTCAAATACTATTGCAAATGGTTACCAGCAGGTTGTTTGATATCGTTGGACATATAGATCTGGTCAAAATTTGGGGTCATCGCCCGCAGCGAAAAAAAGCCGTGGATTATTTGCTTCCGGTTGTGCAAGCAATAAAAAGAACCGGCATGGTAGTAGAAATAAACAGTGCCGGTTTAAGAAAGCCGGTGGGAGAACTATATCCGGCAGGTGATTTGCTGGCTTTACTTTATTCCATGAATATACCGGTTACTTTGGGGTCTGATGCGCATCATCCGCAGCAGATGGGAGAGGGGCTCGAAGAGGCCCGGGCAGCAGCCAGAAGGGCGGGTTACAGAACGGTGATTGGTTTTGAAAAACATCGCCCCACATCTATACTTTTGTAATCATATAAAGGAGTCGTTTAAATGAGTGAAATTGCCTTTTTGCTATTAAGCCTGGGAATTATTCTGGTAGCCGCTGAATTGTTTGTTAATGGAGTGGAATGGCTGGGAAAAATATTCAATCTTTCCGAAGGTGCCGTAGGCAGTGTTTTAGCTGCAGTCGGAACTGCTCTACCGGAAACGATTATTCCTATTATTGCCTTGCTTTTTAATCGTGAAACGGGCGGCCATGAGATTGGCATCGGTGCAATTTTAGGTGCCCCCTTGATGCTTTCTACCTTGGCCATGTTTGTAACCGGAATGGCCGTGGTAATATTCAGAAGAAGACGAAAATCCGGCATGAAAGTGGTCGGTGACTATTCAACCATGAGCAGGGACCTGGGCTTTTTCATTATCATTTTTAGTGCTGCAGTACTGGCCGGTATGCTGCCGCCGTCATTACGCATCTACCAGCTGATTATAGGAATGATACTGGTTTTTGCCTATATCTGGTATGTGCATCAAATGTTGACGCAAGAGCGGGATATAAGTGACGAAGAAGAAATACCCGCCTGCTATTTTGCCAGAAAATATGATTATCCGCCCCTGTACAGAGTACTGTTTCAGGTGGTTATAGCGCTGGCTTTGATTATCGTCGGAGCCCAACTGTTTGTGGATTCAATTACCGAAGTAGCATCCATTTACGGTATCCATGCCTTCGTCCTGTCAATTATCATTACCCCTATAGCAACTGAATTACCGGAGAAATTTAACAGTGTTATATGGGTATCACGCGGCAAAGACACACTGGCCCTGGGCAATATAACCGGCGCAATGGTATTTCAGAGTTCTTTGATTCCGGCTCTCGGTATATTTCTTACCGACTGGCAACTGACCAGTTCGGCCATGTTATCAGCAGGTCTGGCTATAGCTGCATCTTTACTGCTTTTTATCGAACTGAGAAGTAAAAAACACATAAGTGCAACCATGCTGCTGATAAGCGGGTTATTTTATTTACTGTTCTTAGCGGCGGTATTCAATGGGATCATTAATTAAAATCCTCAACCATAAAAACCATCAACAGATAAACATAATTATTGGACAGCAAATAGCCGGAACTTTGGGTTCCGGCTATTTAATGTCGATAAAGTCTAAGATCATCAGAGCGAGCAAAAAAGGCGAAGAGCAAGGCTTGTAAAAAGCCCGCGATTGAGGCGTACATATGGTACGCCGACTGAACGGGCTTTTTACATAACGTAGCTATTCTTCTTTTTTGTCGCTCTGAAGCCGGAACTTTGGGTTCCGGCTAAATTATTTGCTATACTGCTAATCCCAGCATCTGTTGGGCTTCAATTTGGGAATATTATGACGGTCGTTGCGATGGTTTAAATTGCTGATTTTAGCATCTGTGGGGCTTCAGCCTGATGCTTTTTATAATACAGGTCATAGGCAGTTTTCCATCTTTCCTGCTCTTCAGCCCTCTTCTTAGCTACAAAAACTTTACACTTGGCATGTTTGATGCGCGCCTCGCGCTCCAACATAATAAGCGCCACATGAAATGCGAGATACATGGCACCTAGAACGACAAAATACATACCGGTATAAACAAGGAATATTCTTTGCAGTTCAGTCATAAAGAACGCTCCTTTCTTTTATAGTTAAAAATTAAAAACGATAATTTATTTATCGATTATCGATATTTTTTAAACATCCAGCCATACTTTTTGGAAAACATAGAGGGTGCTTAATGTTCCGCTAATGAAGGTAAGAGCGATTGCTAATGCTACTAATAAGCCTGCCATAAGCCATGACCTCCTCCCTGAACCTATTAAACTCACAACCTATTAACATATTATGATAATATCATAGCAGGATGTCATCAAAATAGCAAAACATAATAATAAAAGCATGGGAACGTTTTCGAGAGATATGAAAGTATATTTTGAAAATTTGGGCAAAAACAAAGAAAAGCCGAATGAAAAATTTTCTCATTCGGCTTTTCTTTGTTTCCGCTCAAAAGATTTAGTTATGATTTAGTTAGAATTTAATTAGCTGGGCTTATTCTTATTTATCGTCATTCAATTCCTTTTCCAGCATATCAATATTGCCTTCGAAATGTTGGCGCCATTCTTCCAGATATTCTTCGATCAGCTTTCTTACCAATCGTGATTTGGTTACAGCCTGATCCGCACATGCAAACCGCAATTCACGATCAATTTCTTCCGGGACAACCACAGAAATGTACTTAAGCATAAATCCTGCCTCCTTTCAATAGTCTGATACGTACAATCCCTCTGATATTATTGTATTAGATATAAGCGGTTGTATACAATCACCTAAACCTATTATGCTGTTTAAGAAGTTCATTTCGCATTGTTAAAGGCATGAGGAATCTTTATTTGTACTAGTTATCACAAGTGCAATCAAAGCACGATAACTTTAATAAGCTGTTAACCTTACAGAATAGGGAGATGAGATGATAATATCCTAATATTTATTTTGTTGTTATTACGGGATAAAATCATGTGCGACAAAATATCCACCTAAATAGTACTAATATACTTAAAAAATGTCCAACAGAGAAATATATAATAACATAATAAGATAATATGATGATATGTAATAACGAACAAAAAATGGAATTAAAGCCTTCGATTATTCAGGAGATTAAAGCTTTCAACTATTCAGAATAAATAAAATATGCATTTTGCAACGTTTTTATATACAATATTATTTGGGTGTTTATCTTTACAACTTTCCGATAAAGTTTGATAATTGATTAAGTTTAAGGTTTATTTGGAAATAATTTTGAATTTTGTGTTGAAAGATGCTTGTTATAACTATAAAAAACCTTTAATTATATTTCATCGTTTGGATGTGTAACGGAATCATTATTGTTTATAACCAGGGCAAGCCAGCATTCCTGTCTTGCGGTGGTAATTTATAACGGAAAGGGGTGTTCTCCATGACCTGCTCCTGTCAGGCGGAAAATAAAATGGAGAAACAATTTGTTCAGGCCGACGTAGACTTGCATTTGATGGATGATGTCCTAAGTTTGTATAGTCAGGAAGCCGGCAATCTCATCACGGTGCTGCAAAAAGCGCAGGATATCTATGGATACCTGCCGCTGTCGGTGTTGCAGCATATTGCGGACGGACTTGGTGTAAAACGTGCCCAAGTATATGGCGTGGCCACTTTTTACACTCAATTTCGCTTAACGGCAATGGGAAAATATATTATTTTGCTGTGTGAAGGGACTGCCTGTCACGTCAACGGATCGGAACGAATTGCTACAGCGTTGGAAGAGGAATTGAAAGTAGCTATGGGTGAAACAACTGAGGATGGATTATTTACTTTATCCGATGCCGCCTGCCTTGGTTGCTGCAGCCTTGCGCCGGTTATGATGATTAATGGACGTGCTTACGGACCGCTGACTCCAGACAAAGCTTGTGCAATTATTCGTGATATTTACAAGTCTGAGAAACAGCTGGCTGAGGGAGGGGTCACAGCATGATTATTAAAATAGGTATTGGCAGCTGTGGTATTGCTGCCGGCGCTTTGCCGGTCTGGGATGCAGTACAGGAAGAGATCACAGCTCAGGGGCGAGATATAAAACTGGAACAGACCGGCTGCATCGGTATGTGTCACCATGAACCCCTGCTGGAAATGATATATGATGACGGACGGGCCTATATGTTTGGGCATGTTACTCCCGAAATTGCCAGGGAAATCATGCAATCTGAACATCCCGAAACCCTCGAAAAATACCTGGTCTCCACCCCGGAGCAAAGTAATGATTTTCTTTCCCGGCAGGTGCGTATAGCTTTGCGTAATTGCGGTCAAATAGATCCTGAATCGATAGACGATTATATAAAAACGGGCGGCTATAAAGCCTTGGAAAGTGTTATTAAAAACAACAATCCGGAAGCGGTAATAGAACAGATAAAAATATCCGGACTTCGTGGCAGGGGCGGTGCAGGTTTCCCGACCTGGTTTAAATGGAATGCCACACGCGCAGAAAAAAATCCGCAAAAATACGTAGTATGTAATGCTGATGAAGGCGATCCGGGAGCTTTTATGGACCGCAGCGTTCTTGAGGGCGATCCCCATTCTCTGCTGGAAGGTATGGCCATAGCCGGTTATGCCATCGGCGCGCAGCGTGGCATCATTTATGCCCGAGCGGAGTATCCGCTGGCCGTCAAGCGCATAGAGAACGCCATCCAACAGGCTCGCGAAAAAAACATTTTGGGTGACAATATTTTCGGCAGCAATTATTCCTATGACATCATTGTTAAACAAGGTGCCGGCGCTTTTGTCTGCGGTGAGGAAACTGCCCTGATCGCATCATTGGAAGGCGAACGCGGTATGCCCAGACTCAAACCGCCTTTCCCGTCCCAGCGTGGCTACTGGCAGAAGCCTACTAATATTAATAACGTTGAAACCCTGGCCAACGTTCCCTGGATTATTCAGCATGGCGGCGACGCATTTGCGGCTATGGGTACGGAAGACAGCAAGGGAACCAAAGTTTTTGCTTTGGCAGGTAAAATTAAACGGGGCGGTTTGGTTGAAGTACCAATGGGAATCAGCTTGCGGGAAGTTATCTTTGGTCTCGGTGGAGGCATTAAAGATGATCGTAAATTCAAGGCCGTACAGTTGGGGGGACCGTCCGGAGGTTGTATCCCGGAAAGTCTGCTGGACACTCCGGTTGACTATAAATCCATCAGCAACACCGGAGCGATAATGGGTTCCGGCGGCATGGTCGTCATGGACGAAAGAACCTGTATGGTCGACCTGGCTCGTTTCTTTCTTAACTTTACCCAGAAAGAATCCTGCGGCAAATGTGTGCAATGCCGCATCGGTACTAAACGGATGCTGGAGATACTTAACCGTATCTGCAAAGGCGAAGGGAAAGACGGGGACATCGAACTGCTTGAAAATCTGGGCCAGCAAATCATTGCCGGTTCATTGTGCGGACTGGGACAGAGCGCACCCAATCCGGTTTTGACTACGATTCGTTATTTCCGGGAAGAATACGAAGCCCACATTAATGATAAAAAATGCCCGGCGCACCAATGCAAGGATTTGATCACTTACCGGATCGATCCGGAACTCTGCAAGGGCTGCGGTCTTTGTGCCAAAAAATGTCCGGTTGGCTGTATCAGCGGCGAAAAGAAACAGCCTTATGTAATTGAGCAAAGTAAATGTATAAAATGCGGCAGCTGCTGGGAGGCATGTCCTTCCAAATGGAGCGCCGTAATCGTTGAATAGAGGAGGGATGAAGATGACAATGTTAAATGTTAATATTGACGGTCAAGAATTAAAAGGCTATGCTGGCCAGACAATACTGGAATTAGCACGGGAGAACGGCATTGAAATCCCTACTCTGTGTCACGATGAACGACTTAAAATTTACGGTGCCTGCGGTCTTTGTGTGGTGGAGATTGAAGGCAGCAATAAACTTGCCCGAGCTTGTGCAACTGAAATTAGTCAGGGCATGGTGGTTCAGACTGATACGGATAAAGTAAGGGCATCACGTAAAATGACTTTGGAATTGCTGCTTTCGGATCATAGCGGCGATTGCCGGCCTCCATGCGTAAAGGCTTGCCCGGCCCACACTGATTGTCAGGGCTATGTAGGATTGATTGCCAATGGCGAATATCTGGAAGCACTAAAATTAATCAGAGAACAAATACCGCTGCCGGCCAGCATCGGTATGGTTTGTCCCCACCCCTGTGAAGAAGCCTGTCGCCGACAGTTGCTGGAAGCACCGATTGCTATTGCAGCATTAAAAACTTTTGCCGCAGAACAGGATATCTATAATGAATATCCATTTATTCCGGTACCCAAAGACTATACCGGCAAAAGTGTCGCCATCATTGGTGCCGGCCCGGCCGGCCTGACCGCTGCCTATTATCTGGCGCTGGAAGGGCATGAAGTGATTATTTATGAGGCCATGCCTCAAGCTGGCGGAATGCTGCGCTATGGTATACCTCAGTATCGTTTGCCCAAGGAAATCCTGGATCAGGAAATCAGGATCATTGAAGCCATGGGGGTTGAGATTATATGTAACACCAGGATCAACCGGGATGTCAGTTTTGATTATATCAGGCAAAATCATGATGCTGTTTTCATCGGTGTAGGGGCCTGGAAATATACCCGTATCGGCTGCCCCGGCGAGGATGTTGCAGGAGTAGTGGGAGGCATTGATTTCCTGCGTGAAGCTGCTTTAAACGGCAATGTCCAAATCGGTGAGCGGGTAGCGGTCATTGGCGGTGGGAATACGGCCATGGATGCCGCCCGTACGGCTGTCCGGCTGGGTGCTGAGGAAGTCATGGTGCTCTACCGCAGAACCCGTGAAGAAATGCCGGCGGAAGATATTGAGATAGAAGAAGCGGAAGAAGAAGGGGTTGTCTTTAAATTCTTGCTGGCCCCGCAGGAAATCATTGCCGAGGACGGCCGCGCGGTTGCCATTCGCTGCCAGAAGATGCGTTTGGGTGAGCCCGACAGTTCCGGCAGACGCAAACCGGTACCGATTGAAGGGGCAGAGGAATTGATTCCGGTTGATATGATTATTGCAGCCATCGGTCAACAGGTAGATGTATCAGATTTACCGGAAATCCAAATTGATAAATGGAAATGCATTGGGACTGACAGCAACAGTCTGCAGACCAATCTTCCCGGAGTATTTGCCGGCGGCGATGCCGTTACCGGACCGGGCATTGCAGTTGAAGCTATTGCTCAGGGTAAAAAGGCAGCACTAGCCATGCATGCATATATAAGCGGAGAGGAACAGCCGCTTGCGGGAACGTTTACGGTTGAAAGAACCGGTTTGACGGCAGATGATTTTGCCGATGTCGAACGGGTCGAGAGAGTTAAGGTAGTTCACCGTGATCCTGCCGTACGGCGCCATGATTTTTTGGAGATTGCCGGACGCATGACCCCGGAACAGGCAAAACAGGAAGGCAGCCGTTGCCTCGAATGCGGATGTCAGGATTATTTTGAATGCAAACTGATAAAATATGCCGGTGAATATCAAGTGGATCCACAAAGGATTTCCGGTGACAAGCATCCGGTTATGGCCGGTGACGATCATCCCTTTATTGAACGGGATGCGGCCAAATGCATTCTGTGCGGACTTTGTATCAGAATTTGTGACGAATATATGGGGGTTGGAGCACTTGGCCTGGTTCATCGCGGTTTTGACAGTTTGGTCAAGCCTGAATTTGGCCGTCCTTTACTCGATTCTCCGTGTATCAGCTGCGGACAGTGTGTAAGTGTATGTCCGACCGGTGCTTTAATTGAACGCAATACCCATTTGAAAAATGTCCCGCTGGCGATGGACGAGGTAAGCAGCCATTGCTCCTTCTGCGGACTCGGCTGTGGTCAGGTTATCAGTACCCGGGGAGAATCGGTATTTAAGATCGTGCCTGAACAGGGTGAGGTGCTGTGCGCCAAAGGCCGGTTCGGTTTTACGGCCCAGCCGCAACGTTTGACTTTACCGCTTATAAGGGTTGGCGAAAACTTTGCGGAGTGCAGCTGGGATGAAGCCCTGACCTTCGTTGCCAAGAAGGCGCTGGCGGTAAAAGCAAAATCCAAACCAGGATCCATAGCCATTTTTGCTTCTCCTGCCCTTACCCTGGAAGAAGCCATGCTGGCCGCGTCCTGGAAGGATCTTTTGGCAACTGAGCAGTTGTCCAGTTTCAGCCCGGATTGCGGGCGCGGTCTGGTAAACGTTTTGGGTGAAAATCAGTCTACCTGCAGCCTTGAAGAAATGAACGGCACCAATCTGATTTTAATGTTGGGTTCATTTAACCAGAATCAGGTTTTACCTGCCCGCATCAGGAGTGCGGTTGGGCAAGGGGCAGAATTGGTGGTCATCAGCCCGGAAAAAACCTTGGTGGATGATATTGCCAAAATAAAAGTATGTCCGGATAACAATACTGCTTTTATCAGGGAAATCTTGGCTGCCTTGATTGAACAGTCCCTCATCAACGAACAGTTTGTTCATGCTAAAGCACAGGGATATGAGGAGCTTCGCTCAGCACTGAAAACAACTGCTGCAGGGACAGAGGCACAGGCAGTTGCCTTAGCTTACGGCCAAGCCAAAAAGGCGATTATCGTTGTGGACGGTTATACCGTATCTGCAGCAGCGGTTGAGTTAATGGCAGATATGATGGTCATGACCGGCAAAGTCGACACAGCCCGTAACGGTATTATTATCAACCCGGGTGCAAATGCCAATGGCATCTGGCGCAGTGGCTTTAACCGGGATGGGGTCGAACTGACCCGGGAAATCATGGCAGGAGAAATAAAAGGTGCCTTCATTCTGGGAGAGGATCCGGTCGGTGCCGGTCTGCTCGATGCCCAAAGCCTGTCCGGAATGGATTTCCTGATGGTGGCCAGTCCCTTTGTAACTGATACAGCCGCCCTGGCAGACGTCGTATTGCCCTTGTCAACCCCGTTGGAAAATGAGGGGATCTATATTACTGCCGACGGTAAAACCGTTCGACTGCAGCCGGCCAAAGATGCACCTGCCGGCAGAAGTAATCTGGATATATGGATGGATCTGGGTCTGCGTATGGATCCACTGCGGGGAAATGATTTCAGAAATGTTTTAAGAGGAGCAATGAGTCAATGCTGCAGCGATACCAGTTTTGACCAAGCCAAACTTGGCATCGGCACGGATGGACCGATTTTTGTACCGGTCAAAATCACTGATCCGACTTTGCTCAAGTTCCGGGTCTAGAAGACAGATTTAGCCATGCAAATATGTTGGCCTTGGTAGGATAAGAATACAATCAAGATAGCTTTTAGCCCTTGCTTAAACGTGAGAAATGAAGTGCACCCCAAAACGTTGGACAAAAAAGTTTAACGTTTGGAGGTGCACTTTTTTTGACTAAATATAGCTATGAGATTCGTATTAAAGTAGTCAAGGAGATTTAAAGCGATGCTAGTATCAGAAGGATTGCCCGCTCAAAAACGTTGTACAAGGATGGTATAGAAGTTATCAGCATTGAGTTTAAAGGCAAAAACAATGGTTGTTATTTAACTTCATGCCGGCAAAAAAATTAAAAGAATCAAACCTTATTTTTGCCAAGAAAAATGTCTGATATTGGCATGCGAGAGAAAGAATTATTCCGAAACTGAAACAAATGTTTCACGTGAAACATTTCTGCAAAAGGAATGCCTGTTTTAAGGGATTTATGCTCTTGAAAAATGAAAAATCCCATGAAATAATCGGTGGGAGACTGTCGACTTAATTAACCTATATTTTTATTTTACTTATAAGTACATGCAGCTTTTCAGCATTTTCGGTTAAAGCATGTGATGCCATATTAATATTTACCGCCAAATCTGCAGTTTTTTCACTTCCTCCGGCGATTTGCTGGGCCCCGGCAGCAGTTTGCTGGATGGTGGAAGAGGTGGCATCAATTGCCCGGCCAATTTCTAATATGGCCGCAATAACGGTTTGAATATTAATGCTGACTGTTTCAGTTAAGGAATGGGTCATATCAGCATCAGCTTTATACTGGCTGCCGAACTCTACCAGCATATTATAGTCTCGAACTACATCTTCATTTATAAAGTCCAGCAGAGAGTTGGCATTATTAACCAGATTGGCGATAGAGTTCTGAACTTGTTTGGTAAGCTTCTGAATGCCATTAACAGCAGCGGCAGAATCTTCCGCCAGCCGTCTTACTTCTTCCGCAACCACTGCAAAGCCCCTGCCTTGATCTCCAGCCCGGGCAGCCTCAATAGCAGCGTTTAAGGCCAGCAGATTGGTCTGATTGGCTATACTGGCAATATCTTCCGCCAGACCAGAGATTTCTTTAACTACTTGGGCATCTTCTATGGCCAGCAATACTTTGGCTTTGATTTCATTGTACATACTCAGCGCAGCAGCCTGGGAACTTTGTGATAATTCATGAACTTGCAGCGCTCGTTTATCAATATTTTCAGCCTCAGCATGGACATGGTTGGCTTCCTCATTTATCCTGACCAAGGTAAGTTCCATATCCTGGCTGGCAGCATTGATTTCTTCCATGGCGGCTGATATTTCCTCCATACCTGCAGCTATCTCTGCCGTGGAAGAAGTGGACTGCTTCATGTTGGCAGAGATGTTTTCACCCGCTGCCAACAGTTCCTGGCTTGATGATGCCAGTTCATGGCTGCTGCTGTTTAATAAACTTATTAATTTACGGGTATTAACTGTAACCCGGTCAAGGGCACGGGAAAGTTCTCCCAGTTCATCATTGCGGCTCAGAAATTCCGGATCAACATCCTGGGTGAAATCTCCCTGTTCCATTAATTTAGCCTGTTTAATCGAGGCCACAATATTGCGTGAAATGCGATAGCCCAAGGTATAGTTGGCCAGCAGGCCCAGCAAGAGCATTACGATCGTGATTATAAAAATTCCGGCTTTAAGTCCCCCCAGCGATTTCATCAATTCATCCACCGGTGCGTTAACTGCCAGTGACCATGATGTTCCGGGTATGGGGGCAAATCCCATGACTTTTTCAGTTCCCTTATAAGTATATTTCCCAAAGCCACTTTCTCCATTAATCATGCGTTTTTGCAAAGCGGCCAGTTTGTCCAGGGAAGGATCCTGGTTTACATTGAGCAGATCGTTATCCATGGCCAAAACCATATCGTAACGGGGATGCAATATTTTTATCCCGTATTGATTAATTACATAAGCATACCCGGTTTCAGAAAAACTCAGGTTTTTGGATATATCATATAGATTTCTGCCATCATAGGTGGCAATTAATACACCTAAAATCTTGCTTTCAGAGTTTATCGGACAGGCCAAATATACTTGCATGCTGCCGTCCAACTGATTTAAGATGGGTTCGGATATATTGCGTTTGCCTTTTATTGCTGATTGGAAGTACTCTTTTCTGGCTATATTATAGTGGCGGCCGTCTGACAGTATAATTGCTCCATCCGTCGTGGCCACAGCCAAATCTTTATAATCCATGCTGCTTTTTACGCTGGCCAGGAAAGGTTCCTGGATGGAATTATCCATTGAAACCACCGCCGGTGATTGAGCGATATTGCTCAATGCGTCCAGATCAATCTTGATTTTATTGCCGATAAGCCGGGCACTGTCCTGGGCTTTCGCGGTGATTGTCTCCTGCACAATGGCTTCCAGACCCTTTTTTGCCTGTATATATGAATTGATTCCTAAAACGGTGCATATTACCAAAACGACGATACTGCCATAAAGCATTAACTTTGTACTTAGTTTTATTCTTTTCATAATCTCATCTCTTTACTTTGTTTTGAAAATATTATAACATGCAGAATTCTGTAAAACTATGTAGTATTTATATATCAATAGTTAAATTTCCATCAAAAATAATGTAAATTAGGCGACATAAAACCCGCATAAGATATTGATCATTTTTTATCATCGTTTTGTAATTATAATTGAGAGTTTTGTATAATTCAAAAAACATGCAATACTGGCACTCAGAGCGATAGCGAAGCTACCTTAATTGTGACCGTCAGGTCATATATGTAGTCCCCGTAGGGGGAGTCTTGTAAGTGTCGTAGATCCGCCGACGCTCAGGTTGCGCTGCGCTTGCCTTCCGATCGCTTTCGGCACTAGATACCACATGGCATTATCCTCAATTAATTTACGCTCAATTATTTATGGTGGGCGGACAAAGTAAACGCAACCTTTTTCTCCTGGCGGGGTCACATTTACTTTGTCTATTGAGGCCAATCATTTACATTGTTCGTTTGCATACAACAAGGTTTGGCAAGCGGTTTAACTGTGATATAATGTATGGCAGTTCTTTTAAACAAGAGGGAGGTATGGTCATGAAAAAAGGCCTTATTGTAGTTATGGTTTTATGCCTGGCGATATTTGCACTGGGATGCAATGCCAATAAAACCAACCAATCTATTGCTGAAGTAAACGGAGAAAAGATAACCCAGGAAGATTTTAGCGCTCTTAATGCCGTGCTCAAGGCAGATTATGAGAACGCAAATGGTACGACGCTGGATGAGAGCAAAGATAAGGCGGTCCTAGACCAGATTAAAAACAATACTTATGAAAATCTGATTTTACAGAGGCTCATTCGTCAGGATGCAGCCAAGCAGGGAATCAAGCTCGATACTAAAGAAGTTGACGAATATATTAATTATATAAAAGAGAGTAAAAATGCCACTGATAAAGAAGGCTACAAAAATTTTCTGCAGCAAACAAAGTTCACTGAAGCAGGGCTGCGGGAATATCTGGAGACGCAGCAGCTTAACAGCAAGCTGGCTGACAAGGTTACCGCCAATATAAAAGCCGGCGGTACGGAAGTCCCCCAATACTATGACAAGAACAAGTCTCTATATCTGGAGCCGGGGGGAATTCAGATCTATCATATTCTGGTTGAGGATGAAAAAACCGCCCGCGAAATCATCGATCAACTTAACAACGGAAGTGATTTCGCGGCTTTGGCCAAAAAATACTCCATTGATACCAGCAACAAAGATCAGGGTGGTGATCTGGGCATTGTCAACCAGGACACCCAATTCGTAACTGAATTCAAAACAGCTGCGCTGGCCCTGCAGCCCGGTGAATATACCCATGATCCGGTGAAGAGCCAATTCGGTTATCATATCATCAAGGCAGGGGATAAGAAGGCCGCCCGGCAGATGACTTTTGATGAAGTTAAAGATGAAATCACCACCCGGCTTGAAAACGAAAAGAAAGATAAAGCTTATCAAGAATATATTGAAAATCTAAAAAAGAGTGCAGATATTAAAGATCTGCGCTAATCTACCCGGGACACCGGCGATTGTTTTGAGGGTAAATAACTGGTTTGCCGGATTTATAGTCACCGCTTCGCAAACCATACCGTTAAGGGTATAAGCAACGGCACCAATTAATCGGAATATTTTAGCTACAAGGGCCGTGAATAAATCTACCTGATTAGATGACATAATCGCACGACATGATTTCCTGCCGTGCGATTATTTATGTACATTGTCAGAAATGATGGTTTATGCCTATACTATACTTAAATCAGCTATAAATGCGGAGGTAATCCATGCCCAACAAGAAGATTGATGAACAGCTTGAGGCATCTCATTACAGACTTACTCAACAGAGAAAAGCAGTTCTGGATGTCATGCGTGAGAATATCGGTTGCCACCTGACGGCAGAAGAGGTTTTGGTCAAAGCCCGCCACAAGGTTCCCAATATAGGCATTGCTACAGTTTACCGAACACTGGAACGTTTAGTATCAATGCAGATTTTATATAAGACGCTGTTTGACGGCGGCAAATATCGCTATGAAATTTCCATCCAGGAGGATCACCAGCATCATCATATAATTTGTGTTTCCTGCAATAAAATATTTGAAGTGGAGGAGTCGCTTTTAAACAGTTTGGAGCATTATTTGGAACAGCAGGGATTTGAAATTGTTGACCATCAATTGAAGATTTATGCTTATTGTCCCCAATGCAAAGCGGAAAAAGTATAAAGCGCAACCGCTGCTGCAATGATAAAATCACACCCGGATCGAGTTAGACGATAATCAGTGCTTATGATAAAATGTAGGTCAAGCTTTAGGGAGGATAGAATATTATGTTGAAACTTGAAAATATATGGATGCAGATTGCCAGTGACAACGGCGAAGATAAAGAAATCCTGCGCGGAATTAATCTGCAATTTGAGCAGGGCAAGTTATATGCGATAACCGGACCCAATGGCGGCGGCAAGACTTCCCTGGCCAAAGTGATCATGGGGATATATCAGCCAAGTCAAGGCAAAATCTATCTTAACGGGGAGGATATCAGTGATCTTTCCATAACCGAAAGGGCACACCGTGGGATTGCCTATGCGTTCCAGGCTCCTCCTCGCTTTAAAGGATTGACCATAAAAGATGTGCTGGGCATAGCCGCACCGCAAGCCGAACCCCTGCAGCAGCGGAAATATCTGCGTGATGTGGGACTCTGCCCGGAAGATTATCTCGACCGTGATCTGGGTCCGGGGCTGAGCGGAGGAGAAATCAAGCGTATTGAAATGGCTCAATTACTGTTGCGTGACAATAGCCTGGCGATCTTCGATGAGCCGGAGGCGGGCGTTGACCTATGGACCATTCAAAAGCTGATCACCCTGCTGGTGAGCAGTTACAAGAATAACCCGGACAAAACCGCGATCATTATAACGCATAACGAAAAGATTTTGCCGATCTGTGATGAGATTATCGTAATCGAGGAGGGAGTTGTAGCGGGCCGCGGCAGCTCTTCGGAAATTTGGCATCTCATTAAAGATGAAATTGAATGTAAAGTCAGAAATCAATGCCAGGGAGAAATGATTTATGAAATTAAATAATCTTGATATGGATCTGCTTCATTCCATAGCCGAATTACGCGGGATACCGAAAGGTGCAGTCAATATAAGACGTGACGGGGAAGCTGTCATTCGTCAGTCCTCTCCCAATATACTCATAAGTTCAACGCTGGGTGATAAGCCGGGACTGCTGGTGGAAATAAAGCCCGGTACCCGCAATGAGACCGTACACGTACCGGTCATCCTTACGAAACCGGGATTTCAGGACAAGGTTTACAATACTTTTATCGTCGGTGAGGATGCTGATGCCACCATTATTGCCGGCTGTGGCATCCACAATGAGGGGCACGGCCATTCCCAGCATGACGGTATTCATGAAATTATCGTCAGGCGCGGGGGGAAATTAAAATATATTGAAAAGCATTACGGAGAAGGCAACGGAAAAGGCAAGAACGTCCTTAATCCAACCACCATAATTACTGTGGAAAAAGATGCTTCAGCTGAATTGGAAATGGTGCAGATCAAGGGTGTTGATGATACCATCCGCAAGACCGTTGCCCATGTCCATGAAAAAGCCAACCTCAAAATCGTGGAGCGCTTGTTGACCCAAGGTGTACAACGGGCTGAATCCGATATTGAAATAATTATTGAAGGCAACGGAGGAGCAGCCCAGGTATTGTCGCGCGCTGTTGCCCAGGAAAATTCCTTCCAGATTTTCCGCGCTGCCCTGATAGGAAAAACCAGTTGCCTCGGACATGTTGAATGTGATGCCATTCTCATGGATAAAGCCCGTATCAAGTCGATACCTGAGCTTATGGCCGAGGATGCTGAGGCAGTGCTTACCCATGAAGCGGCCATCGGAAAAATTGCCGGTGAGCAGTTGATCAAATTAATGACGCTGGGATTAACAGAAAAAGAAGCAGTTGACGCTATCCTGGAAGGATTCTTGAGATAATAAGGAGCGGGAGATTGCCAGATGAATTTAAATCTTTTTAAAACCTACATTCGAGTGATTGAAACCCAAAATCTATCACGTACAGCCGAAGATTTCGGATTATCGCAGCCGGCCATTACCAAACAAATACAGGCGCTGGAAGACATGTATGGGGTTCTTTTGCTGGAAAGATCAGGCCGCAGACTTAAAATGACTGAAGCGGGTGAGACCCTTTACAATTATGCCCATGATTTGGTTCGGTGTATGGACAAAATGGACAAGGCTATGGAGGAAATTGCCGAAGACCGTAAAGGCAGTCTTTTTCTGGGTGCCAGTACCATTCCGGGTCAATATATAATTCCTGCGCTTATTAAGGAATTCAAAGAAGAACATCCGCATATCAGTATCAGTCTGGAGATAGCCGATACGGAGAGAATATTTAATAAAATTTGCGAGCGGGAACTGGATATCGGTATCGTTGGCGGTTGGACCAAGCAGCGTAAAGTTGAAGGGTTTCCCTGGCTGGAAGACGAATTGGTGGCGGTTGTACCACAAGATCATAAACTGGCCGATAAATCCAGCTGCTGTCTGGCGGATTTGCAGAATGAAAACTGGATATTTCGTGAAAAGGGCAGCGGTACCCGTAAAGCGGTGGAGGAACTAATGACTGCCCACAATTTGAACCGGGATAATCTGAATATTTATATGGAGGCAGGCAGCACTGAGTCCGTCCTGGCGATGGTTGAAGCCGGGATGGGTATTTCCCTTGTCTCCCGCTGGGTCATCCGCCCTGATAAATCGCAGACGAAATTGCACTACCTTAAACTGAATGAAGAAGAAGCCCGGCGTCTGTTTTATGTAATATTTCCCCGGCAAAAAGTGCGCCGCAAGTCAGTCAATTATTTTATTGATTATTTAAAAACAGAAACAGTCAGCCCTGCAACCAAAAGCGAATAAGTACTTTTGTGCTCCGATAAATGGTTTATGTCTGGTGCAGATATAAACATGGGTATGAACGATTTGGAAGACCGTGCGATTCTGCATACATTAATGTATGTTTTATATGCGGTCTTTTTTGTGCTGATTATATACCGGTCCAGGCGGACAGCGAATTTACGATCAGAAAAGCTATCAGACAAAATTGACTGGATATTTTTATTTCTTTTTAACAGGTCATTGTATATAATTAGTCTGTTGTATGAAAATAACAATGATACGAATCTGGAGGTGTATTCAATCGTGTTACCGCTGCCAAGAAAATATTTTGTTACTGCAGGCTCATCTGAAGGTAATTCATCCTTGAACGCTTTTGACGGAGCATTATTAAATGCCCGCGTTGGCAATACTAATTTATTAAGAGTAAGCAGCATTTTGCCGCCTGGCTGTGAATACGAACCCGGCCTGGTTATCCCGCCAGGGTCGCTGCTGCCCATTGCTTACGGTTCCATTACCAGTTCCGAACCGGGCGATATTATCTCTGCTGCGGTTGGAGTCGGCATTAAAAAGGACAGCTTTGGTGTTATTATGGAGTTTTCCGGCAAATGCAGCAAAAAAGAGGCGGAGGAACAGGTTACCAGGATGTTGGAGGAAGCCTTTGTCATGCGGGGTCTGGAACTTGATGAAGTGAAAGTGGCGGCAGTCGAACATACCGTATTAAATATCGGCTGTGCCTTTGCTGCGGTTCCCCTTTGGTATTAGAAATCAGTTTATTGAATTGAGGAGGAAGTCGATTGGAATTTTGGGTTACAGAGTATCAAACGCCCAATTTGGGTTTTAGCTGCAAGACCAGTGAAACACTCAGAGTAGAAAAAACACTCTTTCAGGATTTGGCGGTTGTTGTGACCGAGCAGTTTGGCAGAATGATGTTGCTGGATGGGATGGTTATGACTACTGACAAAGATGAATTCGTATATCATGAGATGATCAGCATGGTCGCTTTGAATTCTCACCCCTGCCCCCGCAAGGTCTTGATTATCGGCGGCGGAGACGGAGGGGCGCTGCGAGAGGTATTGCGCCATCCCCAAGTAGAAAAAGGTGTTTTGGTGGAAATAGATGCACAGGTCATTCAGGCTGCCCGTGACTTTTTCCCGGCCTTGTCCTGCTCTTTTAACGATCCTAAAGCAGAAGTGATCGTTGATGACGGGATCAAATATATTAAGGATCATAAAAATGAGTTTGATGTTATTCTTATCGATTCTACCGAACCGGTTGGCCCGGCGATTCAATTGTTTTCACCGGAATTCTATGCCAGTTGTTTTGCAGCTCTGAAAGAAGACGGCATGATGGTAGCCCAGAGCGAATCCCCTTTTTTTAATCAGGATGTAATCCAGATGGTTTGGCGGGGCATTGGACAGGTATTCCCCATCACGGATCTTTATTTGGCCAACATTCCCACCTATCCCAGCGGATTGTGGAGCTTTACGGTTGGATCAAAGAAGTACAACCCCCGTGAAGTTGAAAAAGTTCCTGATTATTCATTTAAGTATTATAATTCTGCCGTACATAAAGCAGCCTTTGTTTTACCTGCTTTTGTACAGGATATAATCGGACAGGTCAAGTAGCTATGCAGAATTTAAAATGGTTGGAACGCAAAGCAATTTTTATGGGCAGTGCTGACAGTTTAGAGGAATCTGATCGGGTCATTATCGGCTTGCCGATGGATTCAACTACCAGTTTCCGTCCGGGAACCCGTATGGCCCCTTACCGCATCAGAGAAGTTTCCGAGGAAGTTGAAGAATACAGTATCTATCAGGATCGCTCCTTGGATGAAATCGCCTTTTATGATGCCGGTGATGTGCAAATACCTTTTGGCAATGTAGAGCAGAGCTTGGCGCGGATGGAAGATACTGCCCGCCGTTTGTTGGCCAGGCGGAAAAAGATCTTTTCCATTGGTGGAGAGCATCTGGTTAGTCTGCCTATAATTAAGGCCTATAAGGAAATCTATCCTGATCTGGCGGTTATTCAAATGGATGCCCATGCTGACCTGCGCGATAATTATCTGGGAGAACCATTGTCCCATGCCAGCGTTATGAACCACGTTCTGCGGCTGGTGGGGGATAAAAATTTATTTCAATTGGGAATAAGATCCGGGACGCGGGAAGAAATGCAATTGGCCAGACGCTGCAGCAACCTTTATCTGGATCAGTTCCTGACAGTGCTTCCGGAGGTCAAACAAAAAATTGGTCGCCGGCCTGTCTATTTAACCCTGGATATTGATGTGCTGGATCCGGCTTTTGCTCCCGGAACCGGCACTCCGGAAGCGGGAGGGGTATCATCCCGCGATCTGATCACTGCTTTACTGGAAATGGCTTCATTAAATATTGTCGGCTTTGATATGGTGGAGATCTCACCGCCTTATGATATCGCTGACAATACCTCGATCCTTGGGGCAAAAATACTGCGCGAAGCACTGCTGGCCTATTAAAAAGTAAAAAAATAAGTTCGCCTTTAGTAATGACGGCGGGCTAGAGCATCAAAAAAAGTATATGCTGCGTTACATAAAGAAAACCGGGCTTATGGCTAGCCGTATCCCCATGTTTACACCGCCTCATAATTGACAGGTCTGCCCAAAGGCGTGAAAAAGACCGCCCCTGCAACGTACCAGAGTACGCAGATGGAGCGGTCTTCGCTTATAACGTAAAGATTAGTTTTGGCAGTAAGGTTTTTTAGTAGTTTTCGGCTAGAACTTCGTAATAAGCACGCGGATGAGCGCAGGCCGGACATAATTCCGGGGGCTCGGTTCCTTCATGAATATACCCGCAGTTGCGGCATTTCCATTTAACCGGAGCAGGTTTTTTGAAAACGGTATTGCTTTTAATATTTTCCAGCAGCTTCAGAAAACGCTTTTCATGAGCTTCTTCAACTTCACCAATTTCTCTAAAAACATCCGCGATTTCATCAAAGCCCTCTTCACGGGCGATTCTTTCCATTTCAGGATACATACTGGTATATTCTTCGTTTTCGCCGCTGGCGGCTGCGGCTAGATTCTCATCTGTAGATTTGATCGCTCCGCCGACAACAAACTTGTATAGCCGTTTGGCATGTTCCTTTTCATTTTCAGCGGTTTCTTCAAAAATTCCTGCAATCTGTTCAAAGCCTTCTTTTTTTGCCTGGCTGGCCCAGAATGTATATTTGTTTCTGGCCTGTGATTCACCTGCAAATGCCTTCAACAGATTTTCTTCGGTTTTAGATCCTTTCAAATTCATTAATGTTGCCTCCTTCATAAATTATTTTGTTATTTTCAATTGGGTTTAGTAACGCACCAGATTGGACGGATAAACATAAACCAGATCGGAACCGGAATAGCGTCTGACAATCATCAGTCTCCCCAATAAATGGATTATTTTCTCGATTTCATCCTCATAGCTTTCCTTGTCAAGACAGGCATCCAGATTAATTTGAAAAACCGTTACCGGTATTTCAGTCCAGTTCAGGAGTCTTAATTCCTCCAAACCTTCCTCCAGAAATTCCAACTCTGTAACCGGAAGGGAAAAGGGGGCTTCGGCCTTGCTTTTAATATGTGTTTCCAGCAATTTGATAAAATTATCAAGCTTGGCTTCTTTTTCAGGGGTAATGACATACTGAAACAAAATATCATAGAGATTCTGGGTTAAAACGATTGAACTGGCAAGGGGAAGCATGAGATGCTGTTCCTGTCTGATAAAGTTAAGCTGAAAATTTATCGGTATTTGCATGGTGAATTATTCTCCTTTACTCTGTGTCTTTTGTTATAGATTAGCGAAAAAATGTATTCATTACAACCGCTAAATAACTACGTGGTCTAAAATTATCCGAAAATATTAGGCTAAAATGACGACTGGAATCATCAATATTAAAACTATTATTCCTAAAACAACAGGAACTGAACCGCCGGCCTTGTATTTTCCTGCACTTGCTTTTATATCCCCGGTCATTATGCTAAAATATATGAGAATATGGTTAGGTAGGTAAACTAATGCAAATTGCAATCGATGGTCCTGCAGGCGCAGGCAAGAGTACGGTGGCACGTCTTATTGCTGAAAGGCTGGGCTTTATCTATATCGATACCGGAGCCATGTACCGGGCTTTGACCTGGAAGGCACTGGCGTGTGAAATTGATTTGCAGGACGAAGAAAAACTTTATGAACTGGCTCGCAGCACCGATATATATTTTGCCAAACTGGCAGACCAGCAAAAAGTGATTTGTGATGGTATTGATGTCAGCGAAGCAATCCGCAGTCCGCTGATCAATGCACATGTTTCGGTTGTTGCGGCTCAGCCCCGGGTAAGGAATGTCATGGTTAAAAAACAACAAGATATGGCCTGCAGGGCCAATGTAGTCATGGATGGCCGGGATATCGGGGAACAGGTCTTGCCGGAGGCTGATTTTAAATTTTATATTACTGCATCACTTGATGAGAGAGCCCGCCGCCGTATTCTGGAAATGGAAAAGCAAGGCTTTGCCATTGATGAAAAAAGCGTCCGCCAGCAGATTGAGAAACGCGATCGTATGGATCAGGAAAGGGAACTGGGAGCATTGAAAATTTTGGATGATGCCATTGTGATTGATACCAGTTCGTTAAGTATTGATGAAGTATTAAACCGTATGCTGGCGGTTATCGGGGAGACATAGAATGCTCTACAACACTGCACGAGCAGTTCTAAGATTCTTTTTTCTGATTATGGGTTTGAAAGTCGAAGGATTTAGAAATATCCCCCGCAGCGGAGCCGTCATTGTGGCTCCCAATCATTTGAGTTATCTGGATCCTTTATTGGTGGCGGTGGCAATTGATCGCCCGATACATTTTATGGCCAAGGCAGAGTTATTTAATAATAAAATATTGGGCAAATTACTGACCAAGGTTTATGCTTTCCCGGTAAAAAGAGGCAATGCTGACCGCCATGCCATCAGACATGCACTGCAGTTGATGGAAGAAGGCAAGGTATTGGGAATATTCCCAGAAGGTACCCGCAAAAGACCTGGTCGGGTAGAGCACACCCAGGCTGGAGCAGCCATGATTGCGCTGCGATCCGGGGCACCGATACTGCCGGTTGCCTGCATCGGCAGTGACAGAAGTTTTCCCTGCGGCTGGCTGTGGCCGCTGATAATCAGAATCGGTGAACCAATTTCCATGCTTGATTACCAGGGTCAGAAGATAAACTCTGAAACCATGGAAAAACTGAGCAATGAAATAACTGATAAAATTAATGCTCTTTTAAGCAAATAAAGCAGGAATTAACATGTTTGCTGCGAAATTATATGAATAGACGAGGTGTATCGATTGCAGCTTATTATAGCTGATGAAGCCGGGTTTTGTACCGGGGTCAGAAGAGCTTTTCACATCAGCGAGGAAATGGCTAATTCAGAGGGAAAATGGTTTACTCTGGGGCCGCTGGTGCATAATAAAGCTGTAGTTGATTATTTTAGTCAAAATGGAATTGAACCGCTTGAAGACATTAATAACCTGGCCGGTGATGGCATAATAATCAGATCACATGGAGTCAGTCCGCAGGCAATGGCGGTAATCCAGGAAAAAGGATTGATGATCAGAGATGCAACCTGTCCTCTGGTCAAAAAAGTTCATGAAGCCGCCAGGCTGTTACAAAGCGAAGGTTATGATATTATAGTATTTGGTGATATTCATCATCCTGAGGTTCAGGGTATAATGGGATGGTGTAATCATAAAGCCCAAGTCATTACCAGCATTGATGAAGTGCAAAGCCAAAAAAAATTTAAAAAATTAGGGATTATTTCGCAGACAACCCGTAATGAAAATGAATTTTTGGCAGTGGTAGAAGCGCTTTTACCGAGAGCACAAGAAATTCGCGTATTTAATACCATTTGTTCAGCCACCCGAAAAAGACAAGAGGCAGCCAGATTATTAAGCGCGGAAGTCGATTGTATGCTGGTAATTGGAGATAGAAATAGTTCCAACACCAAAACTTTGGCACAGGAGTGCCAGAATACCGGAGTTGCCACCCACGTTATTGAATCTGCGCAGGATCTTAATCCGGAATGGTTCAAAGCAGGTGATAAAGTCGGTGTTTCAGCGGGAGCTTCTACTCCGGATTGGATAATTAAGGAGGTATTAGATAGGATGACGCAGTTTGATGACGGCGCTCCGCAGGAGCAAATTATTCAGGAAACCCAGATGGAAACCAATGCACCCCGGGAGAACGACACCAGCGAAGAAAATTTTGCTAAAATGGAGGCGGAAATGGCTGATATCGTCAGCCCCAGCCGTGGCGACATCATTAAGGGCATTGTGGTTGAAGTACACGATGATGACGTAATGGTGGATGTTGGCGGCAAATCTGAAGGAATCATTCCCTTAAGAGAAATGTCGGTAAAAGATGTAAGTTCAGCCAAGCTTCTGGCTACCGTCGGTGAAGAGATCGAAGTACTGGTGCTTAAATGGGATGACGACGGGACGATATTGCTGTCCAAAAAGAAAGTTGATTCCAAAAGAGCCATGGATAAACTGGAGGAGACCTTTAATGAAGGCGGCATAGTTGAGGGTACGATTACTTCAAGTGTAAAGGGCGGCCTGCTGGTTGATGTCGGGGTAATAGCCTTTTTGCCTGCTTCGCATGTTGAAGATGGTTATGTCAAAAACCTTGATGAATATATTGGCAAAACATACTCGTTTAAAATTATCGAGTTTAACCGTAATAAAAAACGGGGTTCTCAAATTGTTTTATCCCGGAAACAACTGGTTGAAGCCGAAAAATCCAAACTGAAAGAACAGTTCTGGGCAACTATCGAAGAAGGCCAGGTATTGAAGGGCAGAATAAAACGTCTGGTAGATTACGGTGCTTTCATTGATTTAGGTGGTTTTGAGGGTTTGCTGCATGTTTCCGAAATAGATCATGTGCGTGTCGAACATCCTTCTGCGGTATTTAATGAAGGCGATGAAATAGAGGTTTATATTCTGGCCTTGGATCGTGAAAAACAAAGGGTTTCCCTGAGCCGTAAAAAACTGTTGAAGAGCCCCTGGGAAATTGTGATGGAAAAATATGCCGAGGGTGACATCGTGGAAGGCAAAGTTGTCCGTATAGCTCCTTTTGGTGCGTTTGTAGAAATCGAACCGGGAGTTGACGGACTGGTGCATATTTCTCAGCTGGCCAATTACCGGGTGGAAAAACCCCAGGATGTGGTAGCTGTTAGCCAGATCATAAGAGTCAAGATTCTGAGTATTGATCAAGAAGAAAAGCGTATCGGATTGTCTTTAAAAGAAGCTGCCGAATCGCTGCAAGAGGAAGAAGTACAGGAATATTTACAGAATCAGGAAGGCCAGGAAAGTCAGGATGACCCTGAAGGTTCGGCTGCAGACGAATAAATCACAGGAAAGGGTTAGCGCCAATGCCGATATTTGATTTTGAATGCAGCGATTGCGGAAATAAGTTTGATCTATTAATAGCCAATAAAGATAAAGACAAGGCACAATGTACAAAGTGCGGCTCACGTAACATAAAACAGCTTTTGTCCATGTTTGCTACTTCCAGTGCCTCTTCCAGCTCTCCGGATTCATGCCAAAACTGTCCAAGCGCTGGTTCAGGTGGCTGAGGCATGCGTTTCTAGGCTGTCAGTTGACAGCCTTTTTCTTTAGGTTAAATGATACATAAAAACCTGGAAAGGAGAGATTGGGCTTTGGATAGAGGGTGGATATTGGATGATGATGATGTGGTTAATATCGTGGAACAAATTAACTTGCGAATTTTAAACGATATAGCCAAAACCTATCACGGCAACGACCATCTCAGCATAGAAATCAGACACAAGGGCGAATCTATCAAAAATCTGCATCAAATGAAGGAAGACATCCATTCTATAGAACGCATTTTTAACGTTACTTTTAATTTCACGCCTGATCTACGTTAAGTGGTGCATTGCAGCGGAGCAATACTGGCAGGCGGCAAAAGCACCCGGATGAAATTCAACAAGGCTTTTGCTGCCATTACGGACAAATCTGTTTATCAAATTATTTTGGAGAAATTTCGGCAATCTTTCGATGATATCATAACCATCAGCAATGAACCACATTTATATGAAACGCCGGGAGCACTTGTTTTTCCTGACGTTTATCCGGGGTTGGGGCCGGTGGCAGGGATTCATTCTGCTTTATACCATGCCCGCTATGAGGCGGTATTCGTTATGGGCTGTGATATGCCTTTTATGGATATGGATTTGGTGGAATACCTGTTTGCTCATTTAGCAGATTATGATTGTGTGGTACCCGAAATTGATGGCAAGCTTCAGCCCTTGTCAGCTATTTACAGTAAAAAATGCCTGCCCGTGCTGACCGATTGTTTAAACCATGACCGGCTGAAATTGATCCGTGTATTTGAAGAATTGAACGCGAAAATTATTGTAGAGAAGGATTTGGCCTCGTTTGGTAATATCCATGAAATCTTTATGAATGTTAATGACCCCGAAGCCTTGGTATTGGCCAGAATGATTGCAGGGAGGTATCTATAATCAGGGGACAAAGAAAAGACGAACACCTTCAGTTGGCCTTAAAGACAGCAGACGGGCCTGACCGGAATGGATTTGCTGATATTGCCCTTGTGCCTGATGCAGTTCCGGAGCTTAATTTGGACGATATTGATCTGGGTACTCATTTTCTGGGGAAAATTCTGGGCTGGCCGATTATTATTAATGCCATGACCGGCGGAACCGGGGAAGCTAAAATGATAAATCATAAATTGGCATCTCTAGCTGCCAAATATAATTTGGCCATGGCGGTAGGTTCACAAACGGTGGCGCTGGAAGACCGGCAGCTGACAGAGAGTTTTACCGTAGCCAGGGAAGCCAATCCCCATGGCATTTTGATTGCCAATGTTAGTGCCAATTGTCCTGCTGAAAAAGCGCTCCAAGCAGTGCAGATGATTGCTGCTGACGGTCTGCAGCTGCATTTTAATCTACCGCAGGAGCTGGCGATGGGCGAAGGTGATCGCCATTTCAGAGGGATGCTGGATAATCTTAATGAGATTGTTGTCAAGTGTCCGGTGCCGGTCATAGCCAAAGAAGTCGGCTTTGGATTTGCCCGCGAAAGTGTAGCCAAAATTCATGCCCGTGGAATCAACATTTTTGATTGCAGTGGCAAGGGCGGCACTAATTTCATGGCTATTGAAGATCAGCGCGGCGGAATGTTTGACCAGAACTTTTATGATTGGGGTATATCCACCGCAGCCAGTCTGGCTGAGATCGTTGCTATGCAAATGCCGATTCAGGTGGTTGCTTCAGGTGGTATCAGGTCAGCCGTTGATTCTGCCAAAGCTTTGGCTTTAGGGGCTGATATGGTTGGCATCTCGGGTTTTTTCCTGAAGATCCTGCTCAATGACGGTTATGCAGAGCTGGAACGCAAGTGGGAACGATTTTTATATCAAATCAAGGCCGTATTTTTAATGACCGGAGCCTCAAACTGCATGGAAATCAGAAAAAAACCGCTCTTAATTTTCGACCGGACGGCACAATGGATGAAATTGCGCGATATAGATCCGGCCCAATGGAGCAGCAGATAAATAATCCTGACAAACAAAATAATAATAAAGCTGAAAAATGAGTCTGGGCGGGCTCATTTTTTTTATTTTCTGCTTTCCGCTATATAACCTCATAAAAATTTTACGAGGGGGGAACAATATGATTGAAAAATAGCCAATAGGAAAGGAAGGAAAAAATATGTGGAATTTTCCCGCCGGTATGATTGCACTAATCGTTGTTTCCATCTTAATATACTTTGGCGTTGCCCATCGGGTTTTAGATCGAATGAGAATGAACGATAAAACTGCGCTGGCGGTGATTGCCGCTATCATTGTCGGAAGTTTTATCGATATTCCGCTGGGAGCCAGAGTTACCATCAATTTAGGGGGATCCATTGCAGTAATTCTTGCCTTATATGTCCTGTTGGGGGCTGGTACAGGCTATGAAAAAATACGTGCCCTCGTGGCAGCAGCAATTACTGCGCTGGCCCTTTATTTGGCCGGCCGCTTTCTGGGGGCTGAGCCGGAGCAGATCTTTATCGATCCTATTTATCTGTATCCGTTGATTGCAGGTATCGTTGGATACTTGGCCGGACGTTCCCGGCGCGGTGCATTTTTTGCCGCCGTCATAGGTGTTTTCACGCTGGATGTGGGGCAATACTTCTACCTTGTAAGCACCGGCGTAAGAGGTACTGTTCACATTGGCGGCGGGGGCGCCTTTGATTCCCTGATTTTAGCGGGAATCCTGGCGGTATTGCTGGCCGAATTAATCGGTGAAAGTCTGGAACGGCTTCAGGGTGGGCCAAAGACTGAAGACCGTCCGGAAGAATTAATGAAAAATCTGCGTGCGCCTGAACCGGCCCGCAAGCCACAGACAGAATCTGCAACAGAATCCACAACAGAATCCGTAACAGAATCTTCACCGGAACGGGGTGATGAAAATGAATAAACATTTCCTGAAATTTATTATTTGTTTAGCCCTGTTCCTTTTTGGGCTGACCAGTATAGCCGCCGCTCAGAATGATATGCCTGCCAATACGTATTGCAGTCTAGTCGATGAACAAAACCGTGTGATCCATCAGACCGGAACGCAGGTTTATGCAGGAGATGTTTATATTGCTGCTGATAATTCGAAATATAAAGTGGTAGAAGTTACCGGCAACACTGCCCGCTGTATTTACCAGGGCCAGGAAAACATGCCGGTTTTGGATACAGCCTGGGTTGATCAATCATTGTTGGAAGGTGCGGCGGTACCGGTAATCGGTAAAAAATCCAAGGGCACGATTGCGGTTTATCATACCCATAGCGATGAATCCTATGTACCCAGCGACGGCAAGGAAAGCATTAACGGCAATGGCGGTATTTACGACGTAGGCGAGGTTTTCGTTAAACAACTTAAAGCCCAGGGTTTCAATGTTATTTATAACAAGAACAATCACAACCCCCACGATATAAATGCCTATAACCGTTCCCGCAAAACCGCCAGTACACTTCTAAAACAAACCCCTACCGCTATTATCGACGTTCATCGCGATGCTGTACCTCCGGGAGAATATCAAGCCCAAGTCAAAGGTCAGAATGTTACCAAAATTAAACTGGTGGTAGGCCGTACAAATCCCAACAGCCAGACCAATCTGCAATTTGCCAAAAAATTAAAAGCGACCATGGACAAGGTGACTCCGGGACTTTCCGAAGGTATATATATGGGCAAAGGAGATTACAATCAGGATCTGAGTCCCCGGGCTATGTTGATTGAAGTCGGTGCCCATACCAACAGTAAAGAAGAAGCAGAAAAAGGAGTTAAACTTTTTGCTCAGGTCTTGCCGGCTGCATTAGGAATGGCCAGCACCAGTGGTACGGCGGCCAATACTGGCACAGCCGCCCAAAAACCTGCCGCTCAGGATGACCAGGGATCAACTACCACCTTGATCATATTAATTGCCGTGGTAGCCATTGTAATCGGGGGGTACTTCCTGCTTAATCGCGGTCCTTCAAAAGGTTAGAAGATGGAATCTTATCTGATTGTAATCCTGGTTGGACTCTTAATTGGCTTTGTGGACAGGTGGGTAATGCTGCGCAATGATTACCGTCATTATCCAACTTATCCGCATGGCCATCTTACCCATCTGACCATGGGCTTTATCGCTGCCGGACTGGGCGCCATGGTAGTTCCGGCCATCAGCAAACCTGATTATGTTGCGGTTACATTTCTGGCGCTGGCGGCCCAGCAGTTTCGGGACGTTCGCAATATGGAAAGAGAAAGTCTGGGCAAACTTGATGATAACAAGCTGGTGGAACGCGGCAACGATTATATAGAAGGAATTGCCAAGGTTTTTGAAGCCCGCAATTATCTTTGTATGATAACCGCGTTTATCAGCAGTTTAGTAACCCAGATCTGGTCCTGGCCATTGGGGATAGTAGCCGGACTTATATGTATTTTATTTTCCTTAAAAATGATGGCTGGTCGGCAATTAGGTGAACTTATTGAGGTAAACAGCGGAAAATTACATTTTAACGGATCGCTGTTGATGGTTGATGATGTTGTAATAATGAATGTGGGACTTCCCGCCACCCGTCAAAAAATATTGGCTGAGGGACTCGGAATCGTTATTCATCCGAAAAATGATGATGCCCGCATGACGCTGGATAATATTGGCCAGCGGATGGCTATCATATATGACGTGGTATCCATCCTGGGTACAAAAATAGAAATAAATGAGACGGAACTATATCCCATGGCTAGAAAACATCCTGACAAGGGGTATCTGGTGTTTTTTATTGTTCCTAACGAACCGGATATGGAATCTCTTATAGAAATTGTTAAAAAGGTACCGCTATTGGAATCTGCCCAGGGAATTGGACTGAGCAGTCTGGCGGGCAGAAAGGCGGCCGACTGATGAATGAAACAGCATTAACCCATTGTATTCTGGCTGCGGTATGCCTTGAGCCGGAAAAAGTATGTGGCGCATGTCCGATTTTTATTGCCGCCAGTCAGGAAGAGCAGCAAAAAACAAGTCTGCTGCTAGCGCGAATACTGGGCGGCATCGTTCATGATCTGGAAAACGGAGTATTTATCATCGTAAAACATTAACTTCATTAAGGCAGGATAAGTGATGAAAATTATTTACCACTGTTTTGGCGGCTCACATTCTTCTGTAACTGCGGCAGCACTGCATTTGGGTCTGCTGTCAAAAGAAAGGCTTCCCACCGCCCAAGAACTTATGGCGCTACCTTACTATGACAAGACCAATGATGATGATTTCGGCTCCATACATTATATGGGCCGGGACGAGAAGGGCAATGAAATTTACATTTTGGGTAAAAAAAGCCTCGGTAACCGATTCAGCCATTTATTGATGGGAATTGCTGAAATGTTGGGCAAGGAAGATCAGATAATGGTCGTAAATGTAATGGAGCGGGTGAACATGAGCATGAAACTGGGCGGATTTACTTCCAGAAGGGTCAGTATGCCCGTTCTGGGCCGTCCGGTTGTTATTCAGGGAACCCGGCAAGCGTTTGCATCCTTGGTAAATATGGTTGAAGTAATAAAAATAAGGATCCTTGATCTTAAACAGAGGTGAAATGATGAATATTATATTTTTGGGAACAACCGGGGTTCATCAAACGCTGCTGGCAGCAGGTATGTATATTGACCCGAAATTTAACCGCAGTTATCATACTCTTTCTTATTTTAATGATTACCAGCAGGAAGCCGGCGGTCATCCTATTTATATTGGAAGAGATTATGCAGGTAGACGGGTTCATTCCCTGGGAGTGGGTGCGGATGTAGAAATGGTCAGCAAAACCATTAACCAGCTGCGCATTATTTTAGACAGCCCCGCAGGAGAGTTGCAATTAATTCCCATCATGATAAAATCACAGCGCCTCATCAGTTGGTTGCATAAGTTTGCCCGGTTGGCCTGGCTGAAACCGTTATCATCATATCTGATTGCTCTCCTGCTGAACCGGGAATATGATCAAATCAGGCAGCAAATTCCCCACTTAACTAATTAGTAATGAACCGGCGAGGTGGTAATATACCTGACCTGATGTTTTATCATCAATTGTTTTCCTATCTTGCTAACATTTATTTTTTCATCCATAATAAAAATTGAATTTGTCTCTTCAGGAAAGGAAAACCAAAGTGGCAGTTGAAATAATTGATGTCAGGAATGACAGCATTGGCGCCGAAATGGAAATTGAAACCGGAGATATTCTTTTGTCAGTTAA
>Ga0123334_1000402_pt1 | contig 58486 bp, 51 predicted proteins | sample BiotimSIPDNA_FD_89706 | JGI IMG/M metagenome (GOLD analysis project Ga0123334, IMG submission 89706) | Anaerobic biogas reactor microbial communites from Washington, USA - Biogas_R1 time_0 SIP DNA | ecosystem: Engineered > Bioreactor > Anaerobic > Unclassified | place: Washington, USA...
ACTCACGATTAGAAATCACGAGTGTGCAGCGGGCCAGCCTTTCGAACTGCAACAACTGAGAGTAATAAGACTTAACACTCAATCATTATACTGAGACTGTTATTCACCACGTTTATCGGCTTCTTCAGCCCTTAATTCGCGGCGCAGCAACTTATTGGTTCCCGATTTCGGCAGTGCGTCTCTGAATTCAATATAGCGAGGCGCTTTATGTGGTGACATATTGTCGAGAGACCATTTCTTGAGCTCGTCTTCGGTCACCTTGCCTTTAAAGCCTTCCTTTAATACGACAAAGGCCTTAACAACTTCACCCCGTCTCTCATCGGGCACCGGGATTACTGCAGATTCTGCAACCGCTTCATTGAAAGATAACAGGGATTCTACATCTTCCGGGAACACTGAGACCCCGGAGACTTTTATCATCTCTTTAAATCTGCCGTACCAGAACAAGTAGCCATCCTCATCGATCATTCCCATGTCCCCGGTACGGACATAGCCATCAATCAATGCTTCCTCACTAGCTTCAGGCTTATTCCAATATCCTAAGAAGTTGCCCGGACCCTTGATGCGGATTTCGCCTTGTTCACCATAAGGAAGAACCTTTTTGGGATCTTCGGTGTCAGTGATAATGATATCGTTTTCCGGCAGCGGGATTCCCTGGGCACCCCATTTAACCATGTGATAAGGCATCAAAGTATCCAGCGTATGGGTTTCCGTCAGACCGAAAGAGGACTCCCACACTGGGCATCCGGTGGCCTTCCTGAATTTTTCACTCAATTCCTCATTAACCGGAAGCACGAAGGAGGAGGAGGTACATACCCGCAAGGAGGACAGGTCATATTTGCCCAAGTCCGGATGAGCGGCAATAGCATGGTTAATGGGCGCAAGTGAATAGAAAAACGTAGCCTTATATTTGTCCATGACAGTCATCAATCCAACTGGATCAGGGGTAGGCAAAAGAAGCGCCGTACAGCCGATATACCAGGTGGCCAGCATTGCGTCCATACCGGCAATATGATAGAAGGGCATTGCTGTTACGTAAACATCAAAATCACGTACTCCCCATGCGTAATAAGCGGCATACGGCTTATAAATATGGGCCAAATGGCTTAGCATAGCCCCTTTGGGCATACCGGATGTGCCACTGGTATACTCCAGCATGCAAACCTCATCCATATCCCAATCCAGGAATTTATAGGGTGTTGCATCACCATTCTTAAAGACTTCATAAAGATCATCGATATCTTCATCGGCGGTAATATACCTTGGTGTAGTATATGTTTCCGGGATGGGGGCTACTGGTTCCGCCGGGAGAAAATCGTTAAAGTTAGTATAAGCGAGGAATTTAACTGTCGGAATTTCCGGCCGGACTTTTTTGATAGCGGGGTAGAGAGCATCCGACATCAGAATACCAACCATACCGGCATCGTTGATCTGATAACGAAGCTCCATTTCCTTAAACAAAACATTCAGGGGGCAAAGAATGGCTCCCGCTTTCAGGATGCCGAAATGAGCGGCAATATGCTCGGGGCAATTATACATATAAAGCCCGACCCTATCGCCTCTTTTTACGCCTTTGGATATAAGATAATTTGCTACCTGGTCAGACATTTTGTCCATTTCTTTAAAGGAGATTTCAGTGCCAAAAAATATCGTGCCTGGCTTGTCACCATAACGTAATGCATTGCGTCTAAGGATTTCATGGCCCGGTATTTTCCCATAAGGGTATTCAAACTTATTAGGTATGCCCAACTTGTCATACCACTTATACCATGGTCTTTCCATAAACACTCCTCCTGACATTATATTTATTGATCCACTACTTCGACTTCGGCTCAACCCGGCAGGTAACAATACCTTTGTGCAGTCCCCCTTTGGTAAAGCCGACAAATTCATCCGAGGTATCCAGGGGCGCCCCTTGACGTACATTGTTCGAACACATTAATACCTCGCAAATTATTGTGGCAATACTCGAAATATTATATTAATAATATCATATTTGCTAGTGTTGTGTTTCTGTATTCAGTGTTATTTGCCAAACTGGCTGGTAAATTGGGATACATTAACCTACCCCCGTTAGCTAGATGAGCAGACCCGCCTATAGGCGGGTCTGCTCATCTAGCTAACAATGATGTAAGTATGAAACACCAATTTCAGTTGGGTTTCTTCTCTTCTATACGATTTACCATGTATCAACAAAGCTATGCTTGGCGGCTGGTTTTGGTTTGGCCATAGTTGATTCCAGACTCCTTATGATCCATTTTCGGGTATCAGCCGGGTCTATTACTGAATCTACTTCCAGATATGCAGCCATATTGACAGCTTTTCCTCTTTGGATCTGCTGGTTAAGAAGTTCATCAAACAAAGCCTGCTTTTCCACCGGGTCTTCGATAGCGTTGAGCTGCTTCTCATAACCTTTCTTGACAAAGCCCTCCAGCCCCATGCCGCCAAATTCTCCGGTCGGCCAGGCAGTGATTGGGCTCTGGGTAAAGCCGCCTTTGGCCATAGCCATGGCGCCAAGTCCATAGCCCCGCCTTGTTACAACCGACAAATAAGGAACCGTTACATGAGCACCATTTACAAACATACGGCATACATGGCGCACCTGCCCCCGAGTCTCAATATCAGGGCCAACCATAAATCCAGGTGTGTCAATCAATGACAAGATCGGCAGACCATGCGCATTACAGATTTGCATTAAACGGGCGGCCTTATCAGCTCCTTCAGCCTCTATAGCTCCGGCCTGATGTTTACAGTTATTCGCAATAACCCCAAAGGGTTGTCCTTCAATCCGGATAAAGCCCGTAATCATCTCCAGACCAAAATCCTTTTTTAACTCCAGGAAGGAGTCAACATCTGCCAGGGTTTTTATCACCAGCCGCATATCATAAACCCGGCGGCGGTTTTCCGGAATCAACTTGCGTAGTTTCTTCTGATCTGGTACCTCCCAGTTTTCCGTCTTGCCCTGGAAGTAAGACAAGTACTTCTTAGCTGTCGCAACCGCTTCTGCGTCATCCTCTACCAGGATATCAATCACGCCACTCTTGGTCTGTACATCAACCGGGCCAATTTCCTCGGGAGAAAACACCCCAATTCCACCACCCTCAATCATGACCGGGCCGCCCATACCAATGTTGGCATTCTTGGTGGCGATAATCACATCACAACACCCCAAGAGTGCTGCATTTCCGGCAAAACACCGCCCTGAAACAATACCTACTATGGGGGCTTTTCCACTGTAGGATCCAAACATGGCAAAGGTCGTACAATCCAAACCAGCGACCATTAGCCCGGTAGGTCCATCTGCATCAACATCACCAGGTCTGCCTCCGCCTCCTTCGGCAAAAAGGATTAACGGTAAACATTCTTCATGTGCAATCCGCAGCATGCGATCCTTCTTGCGGTGGTTGAAGTAGCCTTGGGTGCCGGCCAGGACCGAGTAATCATAAGCCAATATAACGCAACGGGCTTTATCCGGTCCGAACTGGGAACCGTTAACTGAACCTATTCCGGTAATAAGCCCATCAGCTGGAGTCCTGGTCCGCAAGTCTTCCTCGGAACGGCGTCCACGCTGTGCGGCGACCGCTAATGCACCGTACTCGACAAAGCTGTCCGGATCACAAAGCTCGTTAACGTTGGCGCGAGCTGTGCGCTGCTTAGTCTTCGCACGTTTCGCAACTATATCAGGGCGATTTTCATCCAAACCATAAGTATAAAGCTTGTACATTTCGGCCAATTCCGGACGAATTGCATAATTATCTGCTTTACTATTTGAGCTGCTGATAACGTACACCTTCTCTCTTCATTATTTAACTACTACATTTCCTTTAAGCTTACCAGTTAACAAGTCACAAGACCAAAACAGTTTTGTTTGTTGGCCCCAAACAAAGCCATTTCATTTACGGTTATACTATCGCTTCTAAGTCGTAAACGGAAGACAATTTATGACTAGAGCATCATATTATCTGCCTGAAGCTGTGACGGTACCTTCTGCCGCTGCCATAAACAAAACCTCCAAACAGATGCTCTCATTCTACATCTGCCCGGAGGTTGCACAAAATCTGAAACGGTCTCGAATAAATTAGAAAGAAACCGCCCTTATATCTCTATGTTTAACTCCTTCAATCTTCGGTAAAGGGTTGTTCTGGACACACCTAATGCAATAGCTGTTGCAGATTTTTTATATTTGCATTCAGCCAGGCAATCCAAAATCCTCTGCTTTTCTAAAACTGCCCGTGAAGCACTATTGACGCAGCCCGGCTGGATATCCATGATAGCAGGTGCAACAATGCTTATCAGCTCACCGGTTATACTTTTTTCGGTCGCCAAAAGCACGGCTCCTTCAATAACATTTTGCATTTCTCTAACATTGCCGGGCCATTTGTAAGCTCTAAACGCTTCTACTACATCCGGATCGATCTTCAACGCCGGCATATTGAAACGTTGGCAGATCTTTTCCGTAATAGACCGCGATAATTCCAGAATATCTTCAGGTCTTTCCCGCAAAGGCGGGATTGCAATTTTGATTACCCCTAACCGATAAAAGAGGTCGCGACGAAATCGGTTGCGCTCTATTTCGGCTTCCAAATCTTTATTAGTAGCCGCAATGATTCGCACATTGACTGAAACAAATTTGTCTCCCCCCAGGCGCATCACCTTCTTATCTTCCAAAAACCGCAACAGGGAAGCTTGAATGTCTAACGGCATATCTCCAATTTCATCTAAAAAGATAGTCCCCTGATCAGCTATCTCAAATTTGCCTAAATTACCGCCCTTTCGGGCCCCTGTAAAAGCCCCGTCCTCATAACCAAAAAGCTCGCTGGCGATTAATTCCCTCGGTAAGGCGGCACAGTTAATGGCTAAATACGGGTTATTGTTCCTGGAGCTTGCATTGTGCATGGCCTGAGCAACCATATCCTTGCCGGTTCCGCTTTCGCCCAGCAATAAGACATTGGAAGTGACTGCCGCTGCGGTCTGCGCGGTTTTCAATATCTTCGAGAAATTTACGTCTTTCGCTACAATATCTTTAAAGGTTACCGTAGCCCCGCCTCCAATATTGTTTTGAACCAATTTATTGATACGGTGGCGTTCCCTGATAATGATGACTACACCGCCACCTTGCGAATTAACATTTTTCAACGGTGTGCAAGTGACACTGCAGGGCACCACCTGCTTGCCGATCCTCAGACTGAAGTTCTCATCAGTAAAAGACCGCCCCTGGGTGATCTGGTTGATGAAGTATTGATTATCCGGGTTGTTGCCTAAAAGGTCGTAAATGCTTTTACCCACCACCGGTTGATTGTTTCCGATATGAAATATTTTGAAACAGTTCTCGTTCATCAGATTGATTACCAGGTTGGAATCTAATGAAAATAAACCTTCATTCATGGAATCGATAATCACTTCATAAAGGTCCTCAACCTTCTTCTTTTGCATCTTTGATTTAATGTGCATGGCCGCGGCAACCACCATGCCCAGAGTATGGCTGCCGCCTCCTTTATCATAGGGCGCCACCAACCCCAGCCCCCCAACAAGTCTGCCTTCATCTATAATTGGTGTAGAAAAACTGCTGACAACATGGGAAAACAGGCAAAAGTGTTCGTAACCATACAAATAATAAGGTTTAGCCAGCAACAAACTCATTGATCCCGAATTGGTTCCAACCAGTTCCTCCAGCCACAGTGCTCCTGATACAGCACGGGCATCTTTGGCCCAACGAAGTGCTTCCGAGTCCCCAATAACATCAAGCCAACATAGGTTAGGATCCGATAGCCCTATCACAAATCCCGAACCGGCCACGTATTCCAATAAGCCGTCCATAACCGGGCGGCTGGTTTCTATCAGAAAACTGGAGGCTTCACGCCTTTGTTTGAGTTCCGCTTCTGTACAAATATATGGATTTTCCCGTAAATAAGGATTGATCTGGTAATCGCTGCTCCGTTCCCAAGAGTCCCTGATTTCTGCACGAAGGGAGCTCCGCTTTTCAGGGCAGCGATGCAATTCCTCCCACTTTTGCCGCAGTTCTTTTCTGTTCACCGAGTCTTCCTCCTAAACCCCAGTGATTGAAACAAATTGAAACATTCTGGCCGTATTTTAGGCTGTTTCATTTTAAATATACTTTATTCGTGAAACACAATGCAACATAATGTTCAATATGTGCGTATCAATCCTATATACCACATCATAAGATTCCGATTAAAAACCCTGAAGTTAGGGGCTTCCAGACCCAATTCGTAAGTTGGCACACATTTTGCAATTGCTAAAAGGCACCGCCGCTCCGAAATAATATCATGACAGGTAAAAGTCTAGGAGGGATGCATCAGCAACCGATGAACAATTTGTACCACATATTATACTTCAATTAGCAAACATTAACGAGAAAGGGTGTTGAAAATGATCGACAAAAGCAAACGATTAGTAAGGCCGACTCAAACTCTGGAGCAGGCCGTACCGCTTAAAAACAGGCAGATCTATTTTGACAGCATAGCCGAGATGTTCAAAGTGAGAGCTCAAGAATCGCCGGATTCTATATTTGTTTACTACTATGATCAAGTCATTACCTATGCCCAGACTAATGAAAGATCTAATCGGGTAGCTAATTTTCTGAAAAGCGAGGGAGTAAAAAAAGGTGATTTCATATCAGTAATGGTTATGAATTCACCCGAATGCTACTACACCATGTTTGGAGCCCAGAAGCTTGGAGCAGTCGCCGGTGCGATCAATTATATGCTGAAAGGTCCGGAAATAGCCTATGTCCTTGATGACTGCAAACCCAAAGTGGCCTTTGTGAGCAGTGAGTTTATGAGTGAGTTCGCACGCGGCTGGGAATTAGCTGAGCATAAGCCGTTGGTAGTGGAAGTTGTCACCGGAGTCGATCATGGCACCCAGGTGGCATCTTTTGAACTCACCGATATTCTGGAATCATATCCAAATGACGAAGCCTTAGTGCCTCAGTCACCGGATGATCCGTTTATGCTGCTCTATTCTTCAGGTACCACCGGACACCCTAAAGGAATTCTGCTTTCCAACCGGAACCAATTGGCGAACTGCCAACTCTCGGCCAAAATGAAAGTTCTGGAAGCGGGTGACATTATGATGGTCATCCTGCCCATGTTCCATACCAACCCACTTTGCGTTTTCACTTATCCGCTTGCCTACCAGGGGTTGACCGTTTGTATACGCAAAACATTCTCTCCGGACGACTTCTGGCCCGCACTCATGCAATACGGGGTAACTGTTGTGATGGCAGTTCCAGCCATGTATGCCTATGTTTATAGCACAATCGATCCTGATACCATAGACCTTTCCAAGCTTAAGCTGAGATATGCCTTCGCAGGCGCAGCCCCATTCCCAGTCGAATTGGTTCAAGCCTTCCAGGAAAAGTTTGGGGTAACAGTAATAGACGGCTATGGGCTGACCGAGGCCGCCGGTCTGTCAACCCAGAGTTTCAACCTGCCCGCGAATTGGAGATCCATAGGAGCAGCCGTCCCAGATCAGGAAGTCGAGATCATGGACGAAAATAACAACATTTTACCCTATGGAGAAAAAGGGGAAATCTGCATCAAAAGCGATGTAGTTATGCTGGGATACTTGAATCAGCCCGAAGCAACCGCCGAAGCAATCAAAGACGGGTGGCTTCACACGGGTGACATGGGCTATATGGATGAACAGGGTTATGTTTATATCGCCGGACGAAAAAAAGAAATGATCAATCGGGGCGGTGAAAATATTTACCCCCGGGAAATTGAAATACCGTTGGAAGGTCATCCCCAAATAGCTGAAGCTGTAGTAATAGGTATCGCCGACCCCTCCCTGGGTGAACGAGTAAAAGCCTGCATCATTTTAAAGGAACCCGGAACACTCACTGCGGAGGAAGTTAAGACCTATCTGTCCGATAAGATTGCCAAGTACAAAATCCCGGAATTTGTGGAATTTATGAATGATTTCCCGCGTAATTCAACCGGTAAGGTACTAAAGCTGGAACTAAAGAAAATGTACGAGGCTAAATAGAGCATGATATTTGAAGCTGACATAATGGATATGTAATCTATTGAAAGAAAGAGCATCCCCTACAACTGGATTTACAGCAAACTTTCGGGAAGAGGCAGCTTTCACTGCCTTTTCCCCTATAATTTCGCTTTTGTCCATAAAAATAAAGCCTCCGTCCTTTCAATTAGCATATTAAAGGTGGAGACCTCATTATTCGCTTACATCACACAATTCAAAATCGATAATTCTTTTCAGCTCCGCCAGGCTTATTTCAATTTGATAGCCGATTTTCCCGGCACTGAAAATTATTGTCTCATGATTGTTAGCGCTTTCATCAATTACAGTTTTAAATCTCTTTTTCATGCCAATCGGCGAACAGCCGCCATGTATATAGCCGGTAAGCGCTAAAAGATCCTTGGACTTAATCATCTCGATTTTCTTTTCCGCCACACTCTTCGCGGCTTTCTTTAAATCTAATTCCCTGTTTACCGGAATCAAAAAAACATAATGAGCCGCAGATTTTCCTGTGGTCACCAATGTCTTGAAAACCAGGGCCGGATCCTGAGATAAAGCCCTGGCAACATCAAGTCCGCTTATCGCCCCAGTATTTACGTAATTGTGGTATGTATATTTGATTTTATTTTTATCCAGGATCCTCATAACATTTGTTTTATCTTCCATATGCCTCCACTCCTGCCAAACCCAATGCTCCCTGTATGAACCATTACCAAGATAAAATGGCCGGCAAGCCGGGAACGGCCATTATATTGATTATCTCAGGTGGTGGGAAATTCTGTCCAAACTCACATATGCCGATTATAGCATTGAAGCTACTTCAAAAACACCGACATTTCCACGGAATTGTTCTCCGTTCCGGGCCGGCCGTTTAAAAGGTTTTCTCTCCATTGCTTCATATGCAAGTTTCCCTGGGGATGAGTAAATATCATAAACTGTCCATCTTCCAGACCCTTGAATGCAATATCAACACATTGTTCAACCGGAATCCCCAGACTAACAAACTTCTTGCTGAGATAGTTGGCTTTCATCTGAGCCGGAGTCTTTTTGAAGGCCACCCCTTCCTCATCCAGCGCATAGCGAGGAGAGCGGTTTCCCTCGATATCCCCGAAGTCAGTGGCGACAAAGCCCGGGCAAAGACCGTGAATCCATACTTTAGTGCCTTCGGCGCGCATCTGCAGTTCCAGGGATTCTGTTAGGGATAAGGCGGCGAACTTACTGGCGGCATAGGGTTGATTGGCAGCAAAGGAAAAGAACGCCGACACCGAAAGAGTATTGATCACATGGCATTCCCTGTTCTGCTCAACCATGCGAGGGACAAAAGCCTGAGCTGCATATACCAGAGCCATGGTATTTACTGCAAAGACCCATTCGAAATCCTTTAGGTAGGCTTCTGTTGCGTGGCCGCCCGCTGAAGCTCCCGCGTTATTAAACAAATAATCAACCGAGCCGAAGGCATCGAAAGTCAGGTTGGCGAATTTCTGCACCTCTTCCCTGCTGCTGACATCAATTATGTTGGCTATGACTTCCACCCCTCTGGCTTTCAGAGCAGTCTCCACCTCCGCCAGCTTAGGGCCATTAATGTCGGCCAGGGAAAGCCGGGCCCCATATTCGCCGAACCTCCCGGCCAAGCCTCTGCCAATACCACTGGCAGCGCCGGTGATAGCTATAATTTTTCCTGTGTAATCAGTCATGTGTTATCTCCTTTCTGAGATAAGCTAATCCTTACCACTAAAGATTTATTCTACAGGATATTTGATGTGGCCTTTAGCGGCAAAGTTTAATAAGTACTTATACATTAAGCTCATATCCGGCATTGGACTTTGAATGCCTGTTCCTGCCAAACCCTTTCGGATGTTGGTTGTATCAAAATCAGGTTCCATATCGCCGTACCTTCTTACGATTGCGGTTTCTTCCGACTCATCGGCCGCAAAAAGAGATTCCAATATTTTTAAGACATTGTTATCCGTAGCTTTAAACAACATCTTCTGCCATTCTTTGTACGGCATAAGTTTGGTCTGATAGCCCAGATTGTTTATGATCGCCTGCAATTCCTTGACACCGGCAATATCTTTATTAATTACATTAAAGGCTTTGCCAGGTGAGTCCTCCCGGGTGGAAAGAGCAACCACGGCCCGGCTGATAAAGTCAACCGGAGTAATATAAATGTTCACATTAATATCTGGTATAGCCTCCATCTGAATGCAGGCATTGAGAACCCGACTGACCAAATCGCTCATTTCCCAGATGCCATTTTTGCTGTCTCCGGTTATGTCACCCGGACGGTATATCGTGGCTTTCAAACCTCTTTGTTCAGCAGCACGAACCAGCTTTTCCGAAACCCATTTCGTTTCCGAGTACCCCAGAAAATACCCTTCGCCACAGGTTAACGGGTCGTCCTCCAAGGCAGGCTTTTGGAAATGGCTCGGATTATCATAGACACTGAATGTGGATATGTAATGGAAGTATTTTGTTTTTTCCCGGCATGCCAGGCGGAGGCATTCAATAGTTCCGTCAACATTGGTCTTCTTAAGATGATTGTACGGAAAAATAAAGTTTAATAAAGCGCCGTTATGGTATATGGTGTCAATCATTCCGGCTAAAGCACCATACTCACCGGGCTCTATTCCCAATAGCGGTTTGGTCAAATCTCCTAATACAGGCTTGATCCTATGGGCATAAGCATCGGCCCATATTTTGTATTTCTCCATGTTGCCCTTGATTCTGGCTAAGCCGTTTTCCTTATTGTCCGCACGGACATGGCAGTAAAGGTCGGCCTGGGTATGCTCCATCAGTTCTTTGATTAAGTATGCGCCCAAAAAACCCGTTGAACCCGTAAGAAAAACATTCTGCGGACAAGAGATATCAGAATATTGATACGGACCGGGAATGATGTCCTCCGGCAACTCACAGTCCGCATAAAGGTAAGTTTTGTCATTCACAATATCTTCCCGCTTCATTATCTTTTTTATGTGTTCAGCAATTCCCCTGATGGTAGGTTTTTCAACCACATCCTTTAAGATAAGCGTTACTTCGAATTCCTCTTCCAGCGAACTTAAGAGATGAACCGTATCCAGGGAATCCCCCCCCAGACTGAAGAAGCTGTCTTCTGCAGTAATTCCTTCACCTGTTTCAATGATCTGGCCGAAGATCTTTTTAATCTTCAATTCCACTTCATCCGTAATTTCACTTTTGGCTTTAGCCGTCTCCACATTTTCAGGTTCAAGCAAGGCATCGGGCATAGTAAACAGCCGCTTGCTCTCGTAATTTTCCTTCACTTTGAACATCTGAATTTTACCATTGTCAGTTCGCGGCAAACCGCCTTCCCGGACAAAAAACACCTCAAAGGGGCTGACTTCAAAATGCCGATGCACACTGTTCCGGATTTCCTCAATTAAGCTTTGGGTATCCAGACCTTCAGTATTGGCTTCAATACCGATCACAACTCGCTCTTTACCCTGGATCCTGACAGGGAATACCGACATGGCACAGGGAGCCATGTCTTTTATGTCTTCCTTGATGTTTCGCTCAATATCCTGCGGATATATATTGTGCCCGTTAATGATGATCAGCTCTTTGCATCGACCAGTGATATAGAGCTCTCCTCCGGAAACAGCCCCAAGGTCCCCTGTTCTCAAATAGAACCCAGGGTGATCGGCCAATATTCCCCGGAACGTTTTACCGTTCTCTTCCGGCATATCCCAGTAACCGTCAGCAACACTTTCGCTTTGCAGCCATATTTCTCCGATTTCATTCTCACTGCACACCCTGCCGCTGTCGGGATCTACTACCGCGACTTTTGAATGATTAAATACCTTGCCAACACTGATAATTTCTTTTTTTCTTCCGTCATCCGCAATGTCTTCCGCTAATAAATTTTTCTGAAATTGCGCATAGCCCACTTCCCTGACCGGTATTTTTCGATTATTTCCTGCCACAAACATGGTTGATTCCGCCAAGCCATAGGCAGGGCAAAAAGCAAGGCTGTCGAACCCACTCGGACCAAACTTAAGACTGAACATCTTCAGGCTTTGGGAGTCAATCGGTTCGGAACCGTTTAAGGCGCATTTTAACGAGCTCAGGTCAATTCTCTTCAGGTCCTCTTCTTTAGCAATTTTTGCGCACAAAGCATAAGCAGAATTGGGTCCGGCCGTGGTATAGGCCTTAAATTCGCTAATAGCCTCCAGCCACCGGACTGGCTTTTCCATAAATGCTTGGGGCGACATAATAACACTTCTAAAATGGTAAAACACATTAAAAAACAAAAATGCCACTAAGCCGATATTATGAAAAAAGGGCACCCAGGAAACGGCAGTCTCAAAGGGTTCGTCTTTAAAGAAGCCGGCCAGGCTGGCCATATTGTGCATCACATTCCTTTGGCTGATCATAATGCCTTTGGGGACGCTGGTAGACCCGGAAGAGTATTGCAGGTAAGCCAAATCATCCGGATTCATGCCACCTTTAACCCATGCGGCAGGCTCCGTGTCAATCTCTTCAACATTGATGACCGTAACCGCGTCATGAATAAACCTTAATACGGGATTTGTTTTGGCCGCCCGGAAAAGCGGCGTATTGCAGAGTATAAACTTGGCCCCGGACGAAGCTAATATATTGCTAAACCTTTGTACTTTGGGCTCGTCAATGGGAGGAGGAACCAAAACAAATACGGCCCCTGCCATCAAAGCTCCATAAAGGGAATAAACATTATCAGAGGTTTGCGTTGCAAAAACAATGACCCTGTCGCCTTTCTTGATCCCTTTTTCCTGTAAGTCAGCAGCTATCCTTCTGGCATTGTCATACGCCTCTCGATAGCTGATATTAATATCACACCGGGTACCGTCTTTATAGTTCAGAAATGTATACGGAATCCCCTCCGGTTCATCCAACGCCTTTGCTGCTAATATTTCGACGACATTGGTCATGTCCATGGCCACATCTCCTTATAAATCAATGAAATCTATATTCTCACGGAATCCACTATAACAGTTTTTCAGTAGGTTATGGGCATAAATGCAAAAAATTCTTACCGCTTTTTTCGAACAGTTTTTCCGACACAAAAGCCCCGGCCAGTGCCGGAGCTTCTTTGATGAATGCTATCTAAAGGAGTCGCCGCTTGTGGCTTTCCACAGGAACACAGCAAAGGCGATCACATTATCATTTTGACCCGCAGAGACAAAAACGGTTTAAACCCAGGATCGCCGCAGCCCCTGCTATCGTCGTACCATAAAAGATCACCGGTTTGCCGGTCTGCAAAAAATTCTCCAGGGTATTGTTAACCAAGGTACTCCCCGTAACCAGAAGAACATCACACCACTCAACAATATCTTTGGTATCTGTCTCGCCGCTTTCCACAGTAATTCCGTATTTCGGCTGACCAATATTATCCGGGTCCAGATCGGCAATCCGTACGGGAAAACATCGGCTGCAAGCTTCCAGCAGAGCAGGTTGGAAACCAATAATTCCCACCTTCGGTTCTCCATACTGTTCCTTAAGATAATGCGTAATGCCTTGTGCGCATTGCTCTGGCTCTTCATTCTTGCAATGCACCGTTTTCTCCGCCTTGCCTGAATAATTCATCACCGCATTCAGAACAGCCACAAAACAAGCCCGGTCAAAGTTATTATCCAGAGGAAATTCCAGAAAATCCTGAAGTATCCCGGTGAAATTACGGGGAGAATCTGTGAACGCCTGCCCCAAAGCTCCCTTAAATTCAGCCTGCACCAGACTTTCCTTGCCTTTCAGCAAAGGAAAATCACGACGCTGTGGGTTGCCTATAGATTCTTCCGCAGATAAAATCTTGCCGCGAACAACCACCTTTTCCCCCAACAGATGATTAGTCTCAGCTTCCTCTGCCAGATAGCCCTGTAATCTTTTCAAAATATCGGTTCCCATTCCTTACCTCCCCCTCTCACTCTTCAAGCAAGTGAACATCATTAACATCCGCCGAGAGCCGCACCGGTGATCCTTTTTGCAGATTCATCCTTTTCCATTCAGCACCGGACATAACAACCCTATAATTCTCCTGCCCCCTGCAAATGATCTCAACGTGGGTACTATGCCAGTTAATCTGCGCAATACGGCAATTCCAGCTATTCACTGCCAAGGATTCATGGCTATCGCTGCTGAGAACTAAATTTCCGGCGCGAATCAAAAGGGTTACTTCCTGGGCCTCCTTATTGGGCAGCTTGCACTCATTTAAAGGTCCTATCCTAACATTATCACTTCCCGACTGTGCAAACCAGGCTCGTTCTTCCCGCCATTCAATCCTGCCCTGCAGCAGATTTTCCCCCATTAAAAAATTGGCGATATTCAAGGAAGCCGGTTGTGAAAAAACCTCCAGGGGATTGCCCTGCTGCAGAACCAGGCCCTGATTCATAACCAGCAGATGAGTACCCATCTGTAAAGCTTCATTAAAGTCATGGGTAACATGGATAGTCCCCAATTCCTCTGCTCTGTGTATTTCCTGCAGCAATTCCTGCATGGAGCGGCGCGTTTGCGGGTCTAAAGAAGACAGCGGTTCGTCCAGCAAAAGCAGCGGAGGGTGAGTTAAAATAGCCCTGGCCAGAGAAACCCGCTGTTTTTCACCCCCGCTTAAGAAGCGAGGAAAACGGTTTAGTAAATGAGCTATACCCATGGCCTCAGCCAGTTTATCCACCCTGCTTAATATTTCAGGCTCCTGGTGTCTATTTTGGGCCTTGGCGCCAAAAAGAATATTGTCCTTGACATTCAGAAAAGGGTACAAGAGGCTGTCTTGATAGGCAAAGCCAAATCTTCGAGCTTCAGGTGGCGTCAGGGTAATGTCATTACCCTTTAAGAAAACTTTGCCTCGCGCCGGGCAGCGCAAACCGGCCAAAGTCTCCAGCAGCATTGTTTTTCCGCAGCCGGTCGGACCCAAAATAACAAGGTATTCGCCCGCCTCCAGAGAAAATGAAACCTCCCGCAGCTGGAAGCTGCCTGCCTGGACATAAATGTTTTCCACTTCAAAAAGCGCCGGCTTCATACCATAACCTCAGTTCGCAGAAACACTTTCAAGATAACTAAAGAAATCAGCGCAATCATCAGCATGACAATAGCAGTGGAAATTGCAAACTCAAGATCACCTACAGTCATATTAAGAAAAATAGCGACCGAGAGAGTTTCCGTCTTCATACGCGTAATACCGGCCAGCATGGCCGTGGCTCCGAATTCCCCCAGAGCTCTGGTCCAGGCCATGATGAGACCGCTGATAATCCCATTCTTTGCCAAGGGCAAAGTCACCTTGCAAAACACCCGGCCAGGTGTAAATCCCAGGGTGCGGGCCACCTTCTCCATGCGGGGATCAATAGAATCAAAGGCCTGCTTAATCGCTTTGATCGCAAAGGGAGTAGCAATAAACCACTGGGCTATTACAACACCCCGGGGAGAAAAAACGATTTCCAGACCCAGCTTGGTGAGGTGCTCTCCCAGCAAAGGCCCAAAAAGAATCAGCAAAGCAATCCCGCTGATCAGAGGGGGAAGGACAATGGGAATGTCCAGCAAAGTATCCACAAAAGCCTGCCCCGGGATTCTGCAGCGGGAAAGAACATAGCCGCTGGGCAAAGCAACGAAAGCCGTTAAAGCCGTAGCCACCAGCGAAGTCCATAAAGTTAATTTTAAAGCAAAATGAAATTCGGGCTGTTGAATTACGGCCGCAATTGCTGCCCAGCTGCCGTAATAAAACAGCCCGCCAATCAGCACTGCTTGGAAAAGAATCAAACCGGCGAATATTGCCTGGAAGCAGCGCAGAAAAGTGCTGGGTTCAATCCGTTCACTCTGATTATTATAGCCGCGTCTTAAAACCATATTTTTCGAATGCTGCCGGACCTTCTTCCATAACAAACTCAATAAAATCAGCCGCTTGTTCCTTGTTAGAGGAGTATTTCAGCAAAGCAACCGGTATTTCTTCTATTTCATTAATCTCAGGATCAATCTCTACTACCTCAATTTTATCCCGATCCTTGAAAGTATTGCTGAACTCGACGATACCTGCGTTCCCCTGCCCCATAGTGATTGCGGCCATGACTTTTGCCGGGCTTTCCGCATTGGACAAAATGTTTTTCTCCACTTCTTCTGCTATACCCAATTTATTAAAAATCTTAAAAGCCGTTTTGCCAATAGCCGTGGCTTCTTTGTCCGGTATCACCAGCTTTGTTCCTTCCTTCGCCAAATCCTCAACAGAAGTGATTCCTGCGGGATTCCCCTTGGGAGTAACAATTACCGGGGTATGGTAGGCAACAGGACCGTCCACACTCTCAAGGTGTCCTTTCTGATTAGCTGCCTCCACGAAGGGCATTCCTCCCGGCATGTAGATATCCCCTTCTTCCATGATCTCCAGCTGGCCCAGCAGAGTACCGGAATTATTAAAGGATAACTCCACTTTGACTCCGGTTTTTTCTTCATAGGCTTGAGCAAGCTCACTGACCGGGTCTTTTAAGTTAGCTCCCACATAAGCAAACAGGGTAACCGGCTCGCTTGGCGCTTGGGCAGCCGGTGAGTTGTTACAACCAAAAAGTCCTGCCATAAACACAAGTACCATGAATGCTGCTAAAATCCGAGATCTTCTCATCACATTCTCGCCTCCCAATTATTATGAAAACCTTTCGGCACCGCCGAGGCAGATGGCCCAAGACTATGCTTAGTCATCATATTGAATTTGCACCCGATCTGAGAATGCCGGTAAACGCCAGTAAGTTGATTATGCCCCCCTTCCATAACCAGAGGCTTAGAAAACTACATTATTAATAAACTTTAAGCCTGGTCTGGTTTGTCTCGCCACACCGGATATGTAACTTAATATAGATTAACATAACTCATCTAAACATGACAAAATTAAATATATTTGCGACACACACATAGATTATATATCATAATGTTCTGTTATGTTTGGTTATTTATTGCCCTTGTTGTTAAGCAGTGAAAAAACAATAACTGTATAAAGGCCGCGGCATTTTCTGCCGCGGCCTTTATACAGTCATTCAATGATAATTCTCTCGGGTACTCTATTCGTCCCTTATTATTTGGCGACTCCGGGCTATCGCCTCACCTTACTTCCCTTTCTGCATTCATTTTGGCTATCTCTTCTTCCCTGAGTTTGCGCCGTAAAGCTTTGCCAGTATCAGTTCGGGGAAGCTGCTGGCGGAACTCTATCATTTTCGGAACCTTGTATGCTGCCAGATGCTGCTTGCAGAATGCGGTGAGTTCTTCCTCGGTGACCGCGACTCCTTCCACCGGCTGAATAAAGGCTTTGACGGTCTCTCCCCGATACTGGTCAGGAATACCTACCACAATGGCATCCTTCACTTTGGGATGCTTCAGCAGCACCTCATCAATGTCCCGGGGATAAATGTTGAATCCGCCGGCGATGATCATGTCTTTGGTACGATCAACGATGAATATATAGCCCTCCTCATCCATATATGCAACATCACCAGTTCTGAGCCAGCCTTCAACCATGCTGTTCCTGGTTTCCGCCGGATTATTCCAGTACTCCTTCATCACGGTAGGACCTTTAATCCAGATTTCTCCCCGCTCACCCCGGGGCACATCCTCCAGGGTTTCCGGACTCACTAAGCGGACATCAAAGTCCGGCATGGGAATCCCGCAGCTGGCAACTTTTTTGGGTCCTTGTACCGGGTTGGAGATGCCCAAAGCAAAGGTTTCGCTCATGCCCCAACCTTCACTATAGTAGATGTCAAAATCAAGAGCCTTTTCAATCAGCTCCACCGGGCAAGGCGCAGCTCCGGTCCCGACAAAATCCGTTTTGAGGTTCAAGTCAAGCTCGTCCGCCTGAGGATGATCCAGCACCGCCTGCAGCATAGTCGGTACACATGGCCAGTAGACAATCTCGTCATGCTGCTTGAGAGTAGCCACCACCTCATTGGTATCCCACTTGGGCAGGATTACCTGGGTAGCATAGGTAAACATACAATAAAGTATGCAGCAAACCTCGCCATAAACGTGGAAATAAGGAAGAGTGCAGAATACCCAGCGCCGATCAAGGGATACATCGTCAATAGTCGTTCCCCCCCACCTGCTCACAATAACAGTGGCAGCCACCACATTCCCTTGGGTTAATACCGCTCCTTTCGGGACTCCGGTAGTGCCTCCCGTAAATTGAATGATAGCCGGGTCATCCTGATCAATAGGAATACGAAGCGGAATTTTGTTGGTACTCTGATCGAGGAGCTGGGAGAGATGATGCCACCCCTCTTCAAGACCTAACTCTTCGGGAGTGCTGATCCCTGCTCCATTAACAAAGTCACCCATTCTGGTTACTATAATCAGGGGAATATCAATTGCCTCGCACAAGGCCTTAACATTGGGCAATACCAAATCAAAGGCGAATAAACCGGTTAAGCCGGTATTGGCGGCAATACCCTTTAATTCTTCGTAAGTGTACATCGGATTAAGGTTAACCACAACGGCCCCAGTCATGAGTATTGACCAATAGGCTAAATTAAACTGCGGAGAATTAGGCAGCAATACACCTATACGATCACCCTTTTTCACTCCCAGCTCGACCAGTTTATTGGCCAGACGGATACAAGACCGGTATAACTCCAGGTAAGTGATCTCTGTGCCATAAAACCAGGTTGCAGGTCTGTGAGGAACACCATTTGAAGCATTGCGAATAAGATGCCAGGCCGGAAATTTCGGATAATTGAAAGACCAGGGTACTTTCCAATCGTATTGCTTAATCCACGGGCGCCGCTCAAAAACCTCCTCAGTCAGAATCATTTAATCGCCCCCTCCGATCATCAACACCAAAAACAACAACATGCTAATCACCGCCGACATTTGTTCCTTACCCACCACCTCCTTGAGGCCAGATGAGCAATTCCGCCGGTTTTATTCAGAACTGCGCACCTGCTTGTCCCGGCACCAGGGGAACGACACCCTCCTTTCTTCCGAAATTATGGGTTATGAAATTTGTGGCAAGTATTAAATATGGTGCTGTAAACTGCATATGATGTGATAAGTGGTGCAGTAACTCAGGTGTGTTTAACCGGGCTGCATTTCATTTCAATAAACTGGCAAGGCATTATAAACTATTATATCATAGAAGCGTAGCTTCTATGATATAATCGACGCATGTGCGTTTGGCCGACAGTGAATTGATTAGATGAATTTCATCTTCTTCGCGGCAAACATCAGTTCGTCGCGGAAATCCGGGTGGGCAATGGAAATAAGTTTTTGCACACGCGTCTTAACACTCTGGCCCTTCAACAGAACCGCACCGTACTCGGTAACAACCCAGTGGACCTCAGTGCGAGGTGTGGTCACAAAGCTGCCGGGATACAGCTGAGGCACAATTTTAGTCTGCCTTTTCCCCTTCTTGTCAGTAAAGGTTGACTCGGTACATATGAAGGATTTGCCCCCCTTGGACATCCAGGCGCCCTGAACAAAATCAAGCTGTCCCCCGGTAGAGGCAAACTGGATGGGCCCCATAGCTTCAGAAGCGCATTGACCGGTGAGATCGACCTGAAGAGTGGCATTGACAGAGATCATATTGTCATTCTGAGCAATATTAAAAGGATTGTTGACAAAACCACAGCCGTACATTTCAATCATTGGGTTTTCATCTAAAAAATCATAGAGCTTCTGAGTTCCATTAGCAAAAGCGGCCACCCATTTATGAGGCATATATGTCTTTCTGGTGCTGGTGATGACCCCTGCTTCATACAATTCCATAAAAACATCCGGTATGACCTCGGAATGAACCCCCAGATCGTGTTTATCCATGAGGCAATGTCCGACCGCACCGGGAATGCCTCCTACACCCAGCTGCAGAGTCGCGCCATCGGGAACCATCTCAGCGATATAGTGCCCCATCAAATCCCATTCCTTTTTAGTCGGGGGTGCCGGAACCTCAATTAAAGGTTCGTCATGTTCAACAATTACATCGACCTCTGATACGTGCAGCTGATTCCTGCCGTAAGTGCGCGGAGAAAACTTATTGACCTCCACCATCAATAGCCTCCGGTTGGGATTTGACTTTGCCATATCCCAGCCAAAGTCGACACTGATCCCGGTGCTGAAAAAACCGTGTCTGTCCATGGGAGAAACTTTCAAAATCGAAATATCCACCGGCCGCAGCCCATCTGAAGAAATTTTCTCCAAATCACCGAATTTGTTCGGAGTGTGAGTGAAATAGCCCTCTCTGATCCTGCTTCTCTCGTCCCGAACAAAGAAAGAATCGAACTCAATCCTGTCCTCGATAGCCGGATCCATCATCGCCAGGCCATCCGTCATGCTGGCGGCCAAGATGGTGGGCTTGTAAAGCTTGCCCTCCATAACCCTCTTGACCATCGCCGCACATATACCAAGAGGCTGACCGTTGCCAAAGGCCGAGCTTATCACTTCACCATCACGAATCAATGCAACTGCCTCATCGGGGAGTGTCAGCTTAGCTTTATACATGTCCTGCCATTTCTGATACATAACCTTCCTCCATTCACTTGTTATTCACACGAAAAAACACTTTGTAATGGAATAGTTGTTAAACCCAGTTTTCCGGCTTATCTTCCCATAAAACAACCCAAACGACATATGTCAACATGACATGTATCTTTATATTTACTATATTCACTTATTTGCATTCCCGTCAAGTTGATTTTTAACGTAAAATGAAGTTTCATTGACACAACCCAAGGTTAAAATTACAATAAGTCAAAATGACATATGCAGAGGTTAGCAACAATGATAGATTTAGAGCTTATTATTTTGGGTGCGTTAATCAATGGACCAATGACCGGCTATGATATTAAACATTTAATGAGCTATACTTCCAACTATTTTTTTAAGGTCAGTAACGGAAATCTATATCCTACCTTAAAACGCTTTGAATCCTCGGGGTTAGTCAGATCCACTGAACTGATCGAAAATGGCCGCTGTAAAAAAGTCTATGAAATTACCGAGGATGGATACCAAACATTTATTGATTATGTAAGCAAACCACTTCGGCCAATCGTTTACAAAGACGAGATGCTTATCCGCATGTACTTTGCAAACAGCTTCCCGGAACATATTCTCCGCAAAAGTCTGGAACAAAAGCTGGAGATAATCGATGCACTAAGAAAGGATTGCGAAAGAGTAAGGGGCGAACATCAAGATGAGGCCCAAGATAAATATAAGCGTTTAATAAACAAATTTGGTCTTGAACTGTCAGATTTTATGGAAGGATTCTTTCGGGAATTGTTAGATGAGTTAGATGAACCGGAAGAAATTGAGACAGCAGCAGCAAACGTGACCCTGCCGGATCCGGAATCGCCCCGGTAACCCGCCATATGTCAAACCTGACATCGGACACCTCATTGCTGTAAATTTCCAACAATAGAGCCGCCCCTGATATTTCTATATAACTAATTGTAATTAGACATATAACATATTATCGGGTTATCATTCTATTCAGGATCAATGACTGACTGTGATCTTCACACACAGAAAGGTTTTTCGATTCTTGAAAAATTATGGGGAGTGATACGATGAGGCCCGGTATATTGGATTCATTTAAAGAGATCAGAGAACAAAACATTATGACTCTTAAGCAAAAGAAGGAAGAGGGAGTTAAAGTAGCCGGTATTTATTGCGGATTCTGTCCGCGGGAGCTGGTGCTGGCTGCCGGGGCCATACCGGTGGGATTATGTGGTACCAGAGATGAACCCATCGCGGCTGCTGAAAAGGATCTGCCCCGCAACCTATGCCCTCTTATTAAAAGCTCATACGGTTTTGCCGTCACCGATACCTGCCCGTACTTTCACTTTTCTGACCTGGTTATCGGGGAGACCACCTGTGACGGCAAGAAAAAGATGTTTGAAATCATGGATAAAATCAAGCCGGTACATGTGATGCATCTTCCCCAAATGCCGGAGAAGCCATCATCCATGACCCTCTGGTATGATGAAATTGCCGATTTAAAAAAAGCCATCGAAGAAAGATTCCAGGTTGAAATCACCGAAGAAGCCATCCGCGAAGCCATTCACATCACCAATGAAGAGGCCCGGGCCTTAAAAGATCTGTATGATTTGAATACCGCAAAACCAGCCTTGATGACAGGAATCGATTTGCTGATGACCTCCTTCCAGGTTTCATTCAATGCTGATCGCCGGGAAGGGATTGCTATGGTGGATAAACTGGTATCCCAGGTACGGGAGCTGGCCCGGGAAGGCTATCATGTTGGAGATGAAAACACCCCCCGGATCCTGGTCACCGGAACCCCCGTAGGCATGGGGAGTGAAAAGGTAATATCCCTGGTAGAGGAATGCGGAGGTTTGGTGGTAGCCATGCAAAACTGCAGCGGCTATACACCGGCCGAGCTTCACATTGACGAATCCGATTCCCGGGACCCCCTGATGCTTTTAGCTGAAAAATATATAGGAATACCTTGCTCGATTGTAACCCCGAACCCCGGCAGACGGGATACATTGGAACGAATGATCTCCAAATTCAAGGTTGACGGAGTGATTGACCTGACCTGGCAGGCCTGCCATACTTTTAATGTTGAATCCTATTTCCTTGAGGATCTGGTGAAAAATAAGCTCGGGCTGCCATTCTTGCATCTGGAAACCGACTATTCCGATTCTGATCGGGAGACTCTCCGGGTGCGGGTAGAAGCATTTCTGGAAATGATCTAAATGACCTGGACGTTAAACTGGAGGATAAAATGTTAGTTGCAGGGGTTGATGTAGGCTCTGTTGCTACTAAAGTAGTTATAATCAAAGACGACGCCTTCTATTATAGAACCGCACCTACCGGATGGAGTCCCCGTGAAGCGGGAGGCCAAGTCTTCAGGGAAGCCTTATCTGCTCTGGGCTGCGCAGCAGAACAGGTGGAATTTGTGGTTGGAACCGGATATGGCAGGGTATCGCTAAGCTTTGCCGACAAGGCTGTGACCGAGATCACCTGCCATGCCCGCGGTGCGGCCCATCTGGTCCCCGGAAGCTCTATGGTGATAGATATCGGCGGCCAGGACAGTAAAGTCATTAAAATTGACAACCAGGGCCAGGTCCTGGATTTTGCCATGAATGACAAATGTGCAGCCGGTACCGGGAGATTCTTGCAGGTAATTGCCGCTTCCCTGGGCAACGATGTAAGTGAATTATCCGATTTGGCAGCGGGAAAGTCCCCCCTGGCCTTGAATAGCATGTGTGCCGTTTTCGCCGAATCCGAGGTGATTGGATTACTGGCCTCCGGCCACGATAAAGGTGAAATCGTATCCGGCCTGCACCAGTCAATCGCCCGGCGTATTGCCAGTATGGTTGGGCGGTTGGGTCATTCCCACCAGGTCACCTTTACCGGGGGTGTTGCCAGAAATGAGAGTATGCGCCGCTCCCTGGAGAATGTTTTAGGTATGAAGGTAATAGTGCCGGAGCATTGTCAGATGGCAGGCGCTCTGGGCGCCGCCCTGATTGCCCGGAAACACCGGCCCGAAAAATGACCCCCATTCCCTGTGAACCCCCTCGGACAAATAATATTATAAAGGCAGTGGGTTTTCTCCCGCTGCTTTTTATTTGCCAAACGAATCTCCGCGCTACACTCGGTGAATATTTGATGATTCTATTTGAAAGACATCGACCTTAGCTTCAATTCTGCCAAGGGTAGTTAGGATCTGTTCGTTTATATCGTTTTGGACTTCCCTGTAGTCATACAATGCACGAATCCTTTCAATGACTTCATTCTCCATCCGCAGCTCCAGCTTATCAACCTTAGTTTCCAGTCTGGTTTGATTGGCCCCGATTTCATCGACCTTAGCTTCCAGGTTTTCAACCTTGGTCTCCAGATTATCAACCTTGATTTCCAGATTATCAAACCTAATTTCTAATCTGGCCTGATTAGCCCCGATTTCATCAACCTTAGCTTCCAGGTTTTCAACCTTGGTCTCCAGATTATCAACCTTGGTCTCCAGATTATCGAACCTAATTTCTAATCTGGCCTGATTAGCCCCGATTTCATCAACCTTAGCTTCCAGGTTTTCAAATTTAGCTTCCAGTCCAGCTTGATTAGCCCCGATTTCATCAACCTTAGCTTCCAAGTTTTCAAATTTAGCTTCCAGTCCAGCTTGATTAGCTCCGATTTCATCAACCTTAGCTTCCAAGTTTTCAAATTTAGCTTCCAGTCCAGCTTGATTAGCCCCGATTTCATCGACCTTGGTTTCCAGATTATCGAACTTAATTTCTAATCTGGCTTGATTGTCCCCAAATTCATCAAATCTAGCTTCCAGTCCGGCTTGATTGCTTTCAATGCTATCCATTCGCTGACCCAGAGAATTTACATCAATCTTAATAATGTCAACATCTGATACAACTTTTTCGAGGAGACTTAGAATCCTTGCCTCATTATTCATGCGGTTTCCCCCCCTGTCTTCCGGACGCATTTCAGGCCACTTTACCGAACATATCTAATTCTCAAAAGAGTTTATGGTGTCTTCCTTTTGTATAACCGCTTCCGGTGAATTTTATTTAATCTATATTATATCCTCACCTTCCAAGATGAGGAAGCGAAAATTATGTATGTCTGCTGATCGGGCTTTGGGCCTGCGTAAGTGAATTTTATCCAGCCACGGTCCAATATCTCTGCCCAGCCATTATACACTTCTACCCACGAAATCTGCTAGAATATCAAGAGATGGCAGACAAAAGCAGTCAAAATAACCCTCTTGCCTGCTAATTATAAAATTTATCCAGGAGGGATCGCTTATGTATATTACTTCAACCGGTAAGATTCGCAATAACCTATATATGCTAGGACACTCAGGTTATCCCATGTTTCTTGTGGACGCGCCAAAACCGGCCCTGTTTGAAGCCGGGGCCTGCTTCACAGGGAAAATGTACGTTGAGGATATCAACTCCACCCTGCCCGGCCGGCCGCCCTCGTTTCTTTTTCTTACCCATGCCCATTGGGACCACTGTGGTGCTGTCGCCCATCTGAAGGAGGCCTTCCCGACTCTGCAGGTGGCCGCGTCGAGTATGGCCGCGGACATTCTCAGACGACCCAATGCCTTGGCTTTAATAAGGAAGCTTAATGATGATGCCCGAACTTATATGGACTCCTTTCCCGGAATTGACACATCCCTGTTCATAGATGAAACTTTCCAGCCCTTTGAGGTGGATATTGAGCTGGAGGACAGTTCCGTTATTGATTTAGGCAACGGTACTACCGTAGAAATATTGGCGACCCCCGGCCACACCCGGGATCACCACAGCTTCTATTTGCCCAGGGAAAAAGTCATGATAGCCGGAGAAGCCGCCGGCCTGCTTTTAAATACCGGCGAAGTCACCACCGAGTTTTTATTTGATTACGACGCCTATCTTCTGTCTCTGCAAAAGTTAGCGCAGCTCCCCATAGAAGTATTTTGTCAGGGCCACAACCTGGTTATCATAGGAGAAGAAAAAATAAAGACCTTCCTGGAAAGATCCATCCAGGAAACAATTGATTTTAAAGACAGGGCTTTAGAACTCCTTGACGAAGAAGACGGCTCTGTAGAACAAGTTATTCAAAGAGTAAAAGCAGAGCGTTATGATCCTATCCAGGGACTTAAACAACCAGTGGTCCCGTATATGATAAATCTGACCGCTAAGATAAACCACCTGGCCGCCAGAAAAAATCAGCCTTCAGGTGCCGTTACATAAACAACTAACCCCTGAATAAAGGCAGGGGGCTGGGGCAGTCAAACCGCCTCAGCCCCCTATTTCATCAACCCGCTGCCAGCTAATCCTGATTTGTGGTAATACCGCAGACATTTTTGGCCAGCTTTTTAAGATGCTCCAAATTAGCATCCCTTAGAAGCATTACCCGTTGAGCCTGCGGCGAACCCGCTCCATGCATAGATTCAACCAAGGCCGTTCCTCCCGTGGCGTTTTCAATGAACCGGCCCATTTTGATTCGGTCCATTGCCGGCACATCAGCCCGGGCCTGTGAATACTTTTCCACCATAGGCCCTATTACCGGATGAGCCAAATCCTTCTCAGACGGCAGGGTGGCAATAAACCCCCCGGTAATATCGTGGGCCAGACGACAGATTTCATAGTGATAACGAGTTATATGCTGCTTGGTAATATTAGCATAGGTAGTATGAGGGTAATAATTCCCCGCCGGAAGAGGCCGGGACTCATAACCGGCCGCCAGAGAACTGGCATGCATCGTATCATTCATCAAAACCATCTCAATAATTTTATCCCTGATATGGCTGGCCTTGGGCACACCATTATATTCAGCCATAGCAGCACTGGCGCCGATCACCACATCAAAAACCCCGGCTTTGCAGGCCCCGTAATTTTGGCGGTGGTAAGTCGCGAAGCGTTCCACCATCATACCCACAAATTCAGTTTCCCCGCACATAAATACCCGTTCCCAAGGAACAAAAACATCATTAAATACCACCAGAGCTTCGCCACCCACCACACCGTAGGTGATATTACCCTGATCCAATTCCCCCAATTTGCGTTCATCATTAGTTTGACGCCCAAAAATCATTACGATCCCCGGAGTATCCAGGGGCAAAGCAAAGGAGATTGCATAATCCTGATCCTCCGGCTTCATAGCCACAGTAGGCATAACCAAAATCTCATGAGAATTGGCCGCTCCGGTTTGATGAGCTTTCGCCCCCCGCACCACGATCCCATCCTCCCTCTTTTCCACCACATGAACAAAAAGGTCGGGATCCGCCTGCTTACTCGGCGAAAGACTCCGATCCCCCTTGGGATCAGTCATCCCTCCTACAACCATCAAATCATTCTGTTGAATAAACTTGACATAATCACAAATCCTCACAAAATAATCAGTATTATATTTCTGATCAATCTCGTAAGCCACACTGTAGACAGCATTCATTGCATCCCAGCCCACACACCGCTGAAAACAAGTGCCGGTCTTTTGTCCAATAACCCGCAGCAATTTTGACTTTTTGACCATATCATCCCTGGACTGCTGAATATGGGTAAAACGGTTGATTTTTTCACCGGTCAAACCGGAAGTTGCCACCGATAAATCCATAACCTCAGGATCAAAAGCTATATCATAGGTGAGGGCCGCAGTATTAATATGAGGTCTGAGATAAGGGTTATCCACGATATTATCAATTCTCTCCCCCATAATATACAGCTCAGTTTTAAGCTCCCTGAGACTTTCCCTATATTCCTGCCCGGTCTTCATTCAAAATCATCCTCCCTCATTAATAATCCAACGGCTTAGCTGCGGTATATCCAAACCGCATAATTTGTTATGGGCATGTTCCCAAAATCCCCATATCAGAAAAGCCTGATTATTCCGGGATATAACGCAATTCCTTCTTCATGACCTTGCCATTAGCATTCCGGGGAAGCTCCTTCACAAATTCCACATAGGTAGGAGTCTTGAATTTTGCCATCCGGTCCATAACCCAGTCCTTTACTTCCTGTTCAGTAAGTGACACCCCTTCTTTGGGAACCACCACCGCTTTAGTAAGCTCGCCGAATTTGGCATCAGGCACTCCAACTATAGCAACCTCCAATATTTTAGGATTAGTATATAATACATCCTCGACCTCAACACTGAAAATCTTTTCACCGCCCCGGTTAATCATGTCTTTGAGCCGGTCCTTAATATAGACATAGCCTTGTTCATCGATAGTAACCATATCCCCCGTATGCAGCCAGCCATCTGTAATTGCCTGGGCAGTAGCTTCAGGCATTTCCCAGTAGCCCTTAGTCACATTCACCGATTTAATCCACAGCTCGCCTTCCATATTGGGAGGCATTTCCTCTCCCGTTTCCGGATTAACCGATCTCACCTCCGATACCACCGAAGGGAAGCCTATTGTGGCCGCGTTTACGGATGAATCAGGTGTCAAAGTGCCCGGTGAGGACACCTCCGTAAGTCCGTAAGTGTTGTGTACCTTAATCCCCGGTATCCATTCAATTATCTGGCGGATTGACTCGGCGGAAATAGCCGCGCCGCCCATGGCGCCAATCCGGAAATGGCTCAGGTCGTATTTCTTGGCATCCGGATGATTCATCATCATAATATAGACAGTCGGTACCGAAAGAGTATGGGTACAGTGCTTTTCTCCAATAAGCCTTATCATTTCCGCGGCATCCATCTTCGGCATAATGACCGACGACCCGCCCGCGTAAATCAAAGCCATAAGCTGAGCAAACAAACCGGTAACATGGAACAGAGGCACGGCAATAATTCCCCGGTCTTCCTCAGTAATTTCGTAGCTATTAGCGTAAACCATAGCAGAATGAATGCCGTTAATATGACTTGACTGTGATCCCTTAGGCTGTCCGGTTGTTCCCGAGGTATAAATGATCCAGGCCGTATCTTCCTCATCCACCGGCACACTCACCAATTCAGCCACATCTTTTTCGACCAGCTTCGCAAACGGAATAGTACCAGGCATTTGCTCCCCTAATACCACAAACAGCCGACATCGAATCTCATCTTTTATAGGCGCTATGGTCGGTCCATAATTTTCCTCTTCGGTGATCAACATGATAGACCCGGAGTTTTCCAGCTGATATTTTATTTCGGCGGATTTCATTTTGTTGTTTAAAAGGACCACAATAGCACCGGCCCTTATAATCCCGAACATGCTTATGGCACATTCAAGGCAGTTTTTAAACAACAGGCCGATCCGATCACCCTTTTTTATTCCGTAATCATTGATAAGTGCCGCGGCCATGTTATTTACTAACCGGTCCCATTCCCGGTAGGTAAGGGTCTGATCCTCATAAATCAATGCGACTTTATCCGGATACTTGGCGACCGTCCTCCTAAAGAGCTCATCCAGGGATTTTGGTCTTTCCTTGAAAACATAATTTTCTCGTCCATGTACCATCTGTCTGGTAAGCTTGTCGGTAATTTCTTTTGGCCAACCCACCTTAGTGCCATCAGCATACATTTAAATCCTCCCTTTCCTATGGAGCGTCTGTCATATGTGAAAACCCAACGGCCTTCACATATGACAAAATTTCTCCAATTTTAATTTCTTCAGACTATTTTCCAGGGAATACTTTGCCATTGATAAACGGGTCATGGCCCGGCAGTATACGCTTACGGCTCCCGGCCACCTTCAAAACTCGCCACACACTGTTATACCAGTCCATAAGATTAACATGAATTCCAGGAGGATAAAAAGCGTGGCCCGGCTGGGGAATAACTTCAATCTTTGCGCCGGTGGCGTCAATAAATTCGGTAGTGTCAGGGTACATATTAAGCTGCATATAAATCAAATCACCGGAGATTACATATTTACCCTCACTGGTATTTACTACCGTAGCCTGCTGTCCCATAGTATGACCAGGCACACATATGACATTAACCCCGTCCGCTACCTCATAGCCGTCATCAGCCAGAACCAGATCATAACCCTCTAGTTCCCGGAGCAATTCAGCCACGTAAACACCGTCTTGGATGGGAATGGGATTTTTAGCATACTCCCATTCAGTTTTCTGCAAAATAAACTGAGCATTAGGGAACAAGCCGATATTAGCGGCATGGTCAAAGTGGAAATGAGAAATAATTACGATATCTATATCCTCCGGTTTTAAGCCTACCTTAGCCAGCCCCTTCCGCATCCCCTCCGGCCCGACTCCCGCAAGAGTGAAGCCATGATAGTTAGGATCGTCCACACATCCGGTATCAACCAATATTTTTTTATCTCCGCCTTCAATATAGAAAGCGAGAATAGGCACTGTAAAAGCCAGGTCCGGCTGAAGATTAAACGTCATAGTAGCCTTAGTGACACCTATTAAACCTACCTCGATCGGATAAATCTTATATTCCGTCATTTTTGTCACTCCTTTTTTATTGCATTTTCTCCTGGACTGTGATAATCTGAGTTCAGTTTTTTTGAATGGTGTTTTGGTGATTGCAGGATTGACTGAGATAAATTGGTTTTCCTCCAAATATCACCCCTTTACATAATGGATTTGCGGTATTGGTGGCAGGGACACTGGGGACGTATGTGCCTGGTGTGATAATACGTACAATATCCTCTACGGAAATTGTGATCCTTAATAAAATATATGTCAATTCTTGTCGAAGGTCATATCCGGTCATTGATAAGCAATTAAGCTTGTCTGACTAAAAGAGATGGTCTTTGGTTAGTTTTTTGTTTTTTATTTGGCCTAATTGCTCCGGATTTCACAAATCACCTGAATACGAAGGAGGGCTGTTGAGAACAGCCCTCCTTCTGTCGTAATATTCTTTATGGCATAACCGAGCCGGTTGTGGTTATGGTAACCGTCTCCTTTACCCCGTCCCAGGCCACATCAGCCCCCAGGGCAGTGCTGACAAACCTCAGAGGCACCAGGGTTCTGCCTTCCTTAATGACCGGCTTCACATCCAGCCGGACCTCTTCCCCATTGACCAGGGCCCGGTTGCTGTCAGGAGAAAGCTCCACAGTAGTGCTGCCTTTTACCGCCGTTATCAGGCGGGTGTCATTATCCCAATCCACCTCTGCTCCCAATGATTCGAAAAGCCCGCGCATAGGCACCAAAACCCGGCCCTCCTGATTTATGGGCGGCACCTCAAAATATAAGCGCTCACCATCTATGTACACCGGGATCTGAGAAATGATCAATATAGCATTGGCGACCTTGCGTTCACTCCCGCCGGAAGGAGTATTTACCACTTTTTCTCCGGCATATAGGGTGGTGGAGCCGCCGCCATCCAATGCCATAGCATCCCGGGCACCCAGCTCCTTCATAAGGTCAGCCAAAGCCTCAAATCTCATACCCGCACTTCCGCTGGCATTACGGCCGTCTACCGTCACCAGCAGCAGATGATTATCAGCCGTTACTCCAATAGCGGAGCGAGGCTGAAGCTGATTCAGATTAGGCTGCAGATTAGTAAGATCCGGTTTTTGCACCTGTCCGTTCCGGACCAGCAGCGGCCCGCAGCCCAGCATGGCCTTAATATTCTCATAACCGGAAGGATAGTAGGTTGTAACCGATATCTCGTCCCCCACGGCCAGCTCCGCTATGTTGCCGCTGGTTCCCTGGTAAGACAACACATAGCCATCCTCCGGTATGGGAGCGTTGCCGTAATAAACCTCCTGGATAACATCCTTGCCATTCTCCGGCCGGACCGTAAATTCAACCGAAGTCGGGGGAGTACCCGTCTCAGTGCCGTAATCCGGAGTATACAATATGAGCCCGATTCCGGTCTCATGATTTATAGCTTCGATATTAGACTGAGCAAAGCTTTTGGCTATGGTTAACACCGTATAAGGAGTAAAAATATCAATAAAGGGCGTATCATCAGCCAACAGCCCAAATGCCGCCGGATCTTTTACCCCCTTGCTGACAATGCGGCCCTCTAAAATGAAGGTATCCGTAGGGATGGCCCGCTTGGACATAACGAAAAATCCGCCGTTTATTCCTGCCACCGCCATATTATCTTTGGCCATGCCGCTAAGGGCTTGGGTAGTCCCCAGCCCCCCCTGAGCCATAACCAGCCTGGGCTCCACTCGGGTGTCACTGAGATCCGCCCTAACCACATTTACCACAATAGAACGCCCCTGGCTGTCCTCGCGAACCATAGACGTATATGTAACCCCCCGGTCCAACTGGACCGATTCCGCCAGACACGGTGCGGGAAATGCCATAACCATAACCATTAACATCAATACAATCTTACGAAAAACCTTAAATGACATAATAACCTCCTCTTCAAATATCTGCGGCAAAACATCTGTCCCATAGTACTACGCTATGTGGATTGGATAATTACACTAATTCCAAAAATCGAAGTGTTTCCAGCATACCCTGATTCAATTAAGCTATCAATGCCGGTTTTCAGAGGCCTTATGTCAATTTGAGGACCTGTCCCTCATTCCCGCGAATATTATCACCGGTCCGGGGAAATGCGAACATTTACCAATATTTCGGGCAATTAAACCCCAACAGTTTAAAAGAGAGTGTAAAAATCATGGGTAAAATAAAGCCGGCCTTCTCCATTGACCGCCACCCCGGTTCCGCAATACTTAAGAGTTCCATTCAGAATCGCCTGGCGGTGTCCTTTAGAATTCATCAATTCTTCATGAGCGTTTATGGCGTTCTGTTGTCCCGCCGCAATATTTTCCGCCACCGTCATGTATGTATAGCCGGTTTTTTTCATTCGGTCCAGGACCGACTTTCCATCCAGGCTATCGTGGCTGAAATAATTGCGTTTGGCCATATCCTCACTATGTAATCTGGCAATTGCCGCCACCTTATCATCATAAACGAGAGGTGTCACCCCTTGTCTGGCCCTGACCGCATTGGTCAAATCGAAAAGCTGCAATTCATTGGCTTTCAAAACACCGGGAGTCAAAACCGCCTCACTGCCTCCATAATCCCGGATGCTGTCGGCCCGGATCAGAACAGACGTGACCTTGTTGTTGTCTTGAATATCAATAAACGCCGTCACCCTCATTCCCCCGGTGCTTATCTGCGCGGCAGTCGAAGCTAAGCTTATCCCCTCCTTGAACACCGTCCGCAAGGTGTCCCGGGTCATACCCGCTTTCAGCCTGCCGTCAAAAGTAAAATTAGCCGCATTAGTATAAACCGCCACAACTGAATTGTCTTTAATCCCGATTTGCAGGTAGCGGGCGTAGTTGGAATTATAAATATACCACTGGAACCCTGATTCACTTGGGTCTATCCTGGACGGCATACCCATCTGCCTGATCATCTCGTCTTTAGACTGGCCCGGATAAATCTGCTTATCTCCCACCACCAGGCCATGCCTGCCAGTCACCGCGACTTTATCCTCCAGGGCGGCAATTTTCGTATTTGCATCCCAGGAAACCTCCATATCCAGGCTTTCCGCCACCAACCTTAGCGGCACAAAGGTCCGGCCCGCCATGATTATCGCCGGACAATCCAGCTGCTCCCGCCGGCCGTTAATCTCAGCGTAGCTGCTGCCGATTTTCAGCTCCACCGCCGTACCATCCTTAATTCCCTTTACCGTTCTGGCCTCTTCATTCCAGCTAACCTCCGCCCCCAACGCCTCAAAGATCACCCTCATAGGCAGCATTATCCGGTTATTAACTATTGAGGGACCCTGGTCGGAAACCAACTCCCTGCCCTTCAGCATGATTTTGGCCTCAGCCCCGGCCGCAAAACCGGAAAAGGCAGTCACCGCCAGAATCATAACAACTGCCGCCGCCACTGCCCCGAGCCCCAGCCTCTTCCGGGCTGTATCCCAGTCGCACCAGTAATCCCGTATCATAATCAATACTCCTTTGCCCTGGCATTTATGAATATACTATAACATTTTTTAGGTTATGCGGCAGTTCTGCAGCTCAAGATTATGAACAAAACAGCTTGGGGAACATGTTCCGAATACATGGTATAGAATCACGTCATCATCCTTTTCGCCAAATAATATGTACTGCCGGTATATATGGGCCTTAGACTCAATATAAATATTTAGGGTATTTGTCGAATTTTTTCTGGAAATAGAGGTTATCATAACCAAACAAATTATGATATATTTAGATTGAGACTATGGATTATGAAGCGAGGGTGGTTAAATTGGTTGCGGATTCAGGCCTTCAAATTATAACCTTGGGAAACTTCGACCTGCGAAACGGCAATGGATCCCTGTTGGAGCCCAAACATAATCGATCTTATAAGATTATGGATCTCTTAAAGCTGTTTATTACATATAAAGATAAAAACATGATAGCCGATGCCATTGCCGAAAAGCTGTATCCCGAAAATGAGCTGCTGGACCCCAGAAACACATTGCGCACTCAGGTTTACCGTTTGCGCAAGATGCTGGCTGAAATGGGGATTATGGACGACCCGGATGATGACCGTTATTGCCAGCTTAACTTTCAAAACGGATATTATGTCTTTTCTTTAAACGGCAACTGCAATCTTGATGTCGATTTATTCGAAAAGTACATTCAGAACGGCAATACCTTCAAGGACCAGGAGCCTGATCAGGCTATGGACTGGTATCGTAAGGCCCTGACCCTTTATAAAGGGGAATACCTGCCGGATAATATGTACACCGAATGGGTCATCCCCACCAGAAACCGGTACCACAGACTTTACTTCCGGGCCTTGCTCCAGCAGCTGGACCTGCTGAAAAAAGATAACCTCGTCCAGGAAATTATAGAAACCTGTGAAGAGGCTTTTCAAATCGATCCTTACGAAGAAGCTGTTCAGGAGTACTATCTGGAATCACTGCTGATGCTGGGCCAGATTAAACAGGCCGCCAGCCACTATAAATACATAACCACCAAGCTGAATCAGGAATTGGGTATCAAGCCCTCCCCCGTTCTGCGGGAAATATATCAGGAAATCAAACGCAAAGCCATTCAGAAAAATGACATGAACTTTTTAGACATTATCCGCGACCTTCAGGAAGATGAAGCCGTGGAAAGTGCTTTTGACTGTGATATGGAAGAATTTCGCGCCATTTACAACCTGGAAAAGAGAAAAAGCCTGCGTGATCCGGGCACCTCTTTTATCGGCTTTGTTTCCGCGCCTGCCGAGATCAGTCAATGGGAGCCCCGGGAGCTGAAAAGCTGTATGCAAAAGGTTAAGGGCATCCTCCTCTCTTCCCTGCGCCGCGGAGATGTGGTAACCCAGTGGAGCGAACGCACCGTTGTCTTTATTGTAACAGACACCTCCCCGGAGAGCCTGCCCTTCATATCTCGCCGGATCGAAAACCATTTCGACCGGGAAATTACTATAAAAAATGATGTGCCTTTAAGAATTGATTTTAAACAAATTGACGACAGCCAAGCCCTTCTGTAATCATATAACATAACCTTAAACAGCGCGGTAAACCCGCGCTTTTCTGCTTTTCATTCCCCCTTTCCCCCTTTCTCCTTTCCCCTCACCCCTTACCCCTTACCCCTTTCCCCTCACCCCTTTCGCCTCACTCCTCACTCCTTACTTTTTGACAAGTAACGCAAATTGCGTTACAATGTCGGCAAAAGGAGTTGATAATATGGAAAAGTCTACGACCCTGAATCTACGGGTAAATCCTATGGTTAAGCAGCAAGCTGAGAATGTTTTGAAGCAGTTGGGGGTTCCTATGGCTACTGCTGTAGATATGTTTTTGCGCCAGATCACCCTGACCGGAGGAATTCCCTTTGACGTATCCTTGCCTAAAGCGCCTGCAACCATCAACGCAGATACTATGACGGTAGAGCATCTGCGTGCAGAGTTGATGGCAGGTTATGAGGATATGAGGCAGGGCAACACACAAGAGGCCCCTGACGCCTTTGCCAAGTTTCGGGAAGCGCACAAAGGTGGTGGAAGGTTTGGGCGGGAAGGCAAGGGAGAAGATCGAAATGCTTAACCAAATATCATCAATTCGTGAAGAACTGGCTAATAATTTTACCGTTAAACGCATTGGAATTTTCGGCTCATTTGCCCGAGGCGAGGAAAATGCCGAAAGTGATGTAGATATTATCGTTGAGCTTGATGAGCAAACCTTTGATCACTATATGGATTTAAAATTCCGGCTGGAAGAAGTGCTGCAGCGTCCAGTAGACTTAGTAATTGCCGATACTGTAAAGCCACGCCTTAAAGCGATTATTGAGCAGGAGGTTATCTATGCCTAGAGATTCCCTCCATTACCCTCACCCCTCACCCCTCACCCCTCACTCCTCTCGCCTCACCCCTCCCGCAGTAACACGTAGTTAGTTCCACTTGCTCCCGGAAAGAGATTAAGGAATTAAGGAAGTTCGACGCTCCACGTCGAACCAAGCGAGGAGCACAAATCTCTTAACAAGATTTGGCTCCCGCCTGCCTCACCCCTCCGCCTCACTTTTCCATGTGCTCCTCCTGTGCCTGTTATGTACACTAAAAAAAATTAATAAAAAATTAACATGTGATTCTCTTGTATCTATCCTTGCAATTCCCCTATGTGATAGTAGGTTATGGTACCAGATAAGCCAGGAGGGTTTAAGATGCCTGATCAATATTGCATACAAGGTTGCACTCATGGGAAGGGAAACTTCCTTCTTAAAATCCTGTATACGCAAAACGACGATATCCAAGGCACAATTCAATGGCTGGAAGAAGAGAGAACCGTGAATTTTCGCAGCTTCTTAGAGTTAACCGCCCTCCTATATGAGGCGGTAGGCTTGATAGAAAGTCCACCGGTCTCTCATCCTTAAAGATATATTGGACAGCAGCTTTAAGTAACGCAACCAATTATTAGCCCGAAAGTGAGGTACTGCATGATGAAGAAGGAAGGAACCGAAAACATTAATACCCCCGCCAAGCTCCTGAAAATTGCGGCTACCGGTGTGATGATAATAGCCTTTACCGCTGGTTCTTTACACCTGGCCACTACCCAATCTTATTTTACCGACAAAGAAACAGGCTTCGCCTCATTTACTCTGGAGGTAAAACACTCTCAGCATAATTTAGCCGAGCAACTGGACCTTGGGACTAGCAGCACTCCCGGTGAAGAACCAAGCGCTCCCAGCGGAGGCTCAGTCAACCCCGGCAATGACGGCGACACCGGCGGAGGCGACAATGACGGCAACCCCGACACTGGCGACAACGACGGCGACACCGGCGGAGGTGACAATGACAGCAATACCGGCGGAGGCGACAACGACGGCAACACCGGCGGAGGCGACAACGACGGCAACACCGGCGGAGGCGACAACGACGGCAACACCGGCGGAGGCGACAGCGGTAGCACCGGCGACAGCGGTAGCACCGGCGACAGCGGTAGCACCGGCGACAGCGGTAGCACCGGCGACAGCGGTAGCACCGGCGACAGCGGTAGCACCGGCGATAGCGGTGGCGGCAGCGACAGCGGTGGCGGCAGCGACGGCGGTGGCGGTAGCGACGGCGGCGGCGGCAGCGACGGCGGCGGCGAATAAGGAGGCATCCCTGTAAGTGGCTGAGAACGAACAAGCAACCCCGGCGGAGCCAAAAAGAACCGGGTTGGAAAAAGCACTGAAAATAATAGGCAATGTAGTTTGGGGTCTGCTTCTCATACTTATAGCCATAAGCATATTCTTCTTCGTACAGTACAAGATAACCGGCGGAACTCCCCAGATACTGGGGCACCGGATGTACATAGTTTTAAGCGGCAGTATGGAACCGGCGTTCAGTCCCCGCAGCCTGATTTTTGTTAAACCGATGGAGCCGGAGGAGATTCACGAAGGAGACATTATCACCTTCACCGGTGCCCAGGCCAATAGTAAAGACCTTACCACCCATCGGGTAATAGAGATTGAACGGGATGAAGCAGGGCAGTTAAGCTTTGTTACCAAGGGCGACGCCAATGACGTCAACGATCCCTACCCGGTACCCGGTGACAGGCTGATAGGCAAAGTAAACCTGGCCCTGCCCTTTCTGGGAGCGGTTATGGACTTTGCCCAGACAAAAGAAGGAATCTTGGCCTTGATAATTGTCCCCGGCGTTCTCCTCATAGGCATTGAGGCCCGAGGTATTATAGGTAACCTGGCTAAAAAGCCGGAACCGGATAACCCTGATGATGAAGTTTGATGGAAGGAGAGAAACTATGAAAAGGAAGATACTGTTTGGATTTCTGTTAATTAGCCTTCAGAGTTTTATGGTAGGAGGCGGCACCATGGCTTACTTTACATCCGATGCCACTCTCGCTTCCACTGCTTTTAATTTCAGTACAGTGGACATAAAAATCGTAGAACCCGCTGCTCCCCAGTGTGGCGGCGGTGGCGGCCAGCAGAGCGCCGCATGGGAAATCACAAATGTCGGAGATCAGGATGTTCAGCTTCGGGTGAAGGTAACAGGGAGATTTGAAAATAATGAACTCAATACGATGGATACGGAAGAGATAGTTAATCTTACTGGTGAAGCCGACCTCATGAAAGGACCAGGAGGACCAGGAGGACCAGGAGGACCAGGAGGACCAGGAGGACCAGGAGGTCCAGGAGGTCCAGGAGGTCCGGGAGGGCCAGGAGGGCCAGGTGGTTCATCCGAGCCTCCCACAGTTGATCTGGTGCCTTGTAATGGCTGGTATTTAGAAAACGGGTACTATTATTACGATGGTATATTACCCATGGGTGACTCGGTTCCCTTTAGTCTCACATTGAATAAAAGCGGAGGCAGCACAGGCACCTACAACTATAATCTTGATATCGAAGCCCAAGCCTTGCAGACCGTTAATGAGCCCCAGTGGACAGACGTCAGCTTTTAATTGCAGGAGACACCCCTTATTATAAATTTTTAGAAATCATAGATTTTTCTACAGTCCAGGGTTCTCTAGTATGCCAAACTTGAAAGGAGGCGAGATACTACTACATATTATTCCCCCGAAACAGATAAAGGCAAACCTGCCGAAAGACAGGGACGCAAAGCTATAGGGCCTTTCTGAAAGCAGAATGGCAGCCTGGCCGCCGATAATTAAGTAATTAAGTATTGGAGGTAAAAAGGAATGAATAGAAAACTATTATTGAGTTTATTAGCTATCGGTCTGATCGCCGCCCTTATCGGCGGAGCCACCATGGCATGGTTTACCGATGAAGAAGCAGTAGCACCGGCAACGTTCACCGCAGGAACCGTGGTTGTAGATGTGGATGGCCCGGAGATTGGAACTCCAGATGGCAAATTCTTCGACAATGTTAACCCGGGCGATTGTGCCAATGTTGAGTGGAATGTAGTTAACAAGGGAACCAAGGATGCTTACTTAAGAGTAAAACTGGCCGGATCTTGGACAGATGAAAACTTACTTAATAATAACGTATTCTGGGCCCCTGATCCGACCAGCGGCTGGAAGGTTTTTGAAGATGCCGAAGGTGCTGTATGGCTGGTTTATCCCCAGATAGTAGCGGGAACATATGACAACGAACCAGGTGAATTTGTATCAGTAAAACTTCCCGTCATCATCGGTTTTGACGGCGACCTCACCGGCAACGTATACCAAGGCAAAACCTATATCCTAGGCGGAGAAGGCAGCGAAGTACAAGCAATTCAGGCTTCCAACGACGCAGCCTTAGCATCATGGGGCGAAGAATGGTCAGAGATTCTGGGCAATCCTGATTATACAGACGCATACCTGGATGCTGTTGACTACTTCACCAACCCCGAAAGAGGCGGCTATAAGATGCCTTGCTATGACCGTGGTGATCCTGTAGAAGAGCCCGGTGAGACCACTTTATACGATGTAATCGCTAATGTTATCGTTGCAGGCGGCGGCTCCGTAGTCGGCGACGACACCAACATAGCACCGAATACTCTCGTAACCCTGACAGCAACTGCTAACGAAGGCTTTGATTTCAAGGGTTGGACCTTGCCCGCAGGCCTGGTCTTAACTGATGGCAATGAAGAAAGTTCTACAATCGGCTTTGTAATGCCAGCCAATGATGTGAATGTAACCGCTAATTTCGCAGCAACTCCTGCTCCTGTTAAGTACAATCTGGACGCATCAGCATGGAAATATTATAAGGTTAATTATTGGGAGTATACTTGGGTGAAAAGCACTGATTACGGAACAGTCGCCCCCACCAGCGGCTCATATGATAAAGACACATCAGTAAAACTGACTGCTTCACCCAAACATGGTAAGAAAGTAAAACAATGGGATGAATACAAGAATGGCGACTGGAAGAAGATTTCCAATTCCGACGGCAAGACCAGCATTAACGTAACAATGAATGCTGACAAAACTATCAGAGTCGTCTTCTGCGACTGCAATTAATAGCAGGTAAACAAATTGCTACACTGAAGAAATCTATTAAATACTAATAACCACCGTAATCCCGGGGTGCGCCCATAGCGCATCCCGGAGGATTACCTGATAAACTGCCCGAATAAGGAGGGTTGCAGTTATGTTGAGGAGAAACCTAAAAATTATACTGGCCGTATTGTTGGCTTCCTTCCTTATGGCCGGGTCAGCCTTGGGAGCCACCGGATCCGGGTACAAGATAGTGGGGGAAAGCAACGGATTAGTCATTAGCGCCCCTGACGATCCGGAAAAAACCGATAACCTGAATCCCGGGGACATTAAAAACTCACGGCTGGTGCTGAAGAACGAGGGATCTAACACACTGACCGTTTCCATGCGGACGGAGATCACCTGTGAGAACACCATACGCGGCGGTCAACTGGCCGACATTATGAAGCTGATCATCAAGGACGGCACCCGAGTCATTACCGATGAAACCTTCCGTCAGGCCCATGGCCGGGGGAACTTCGTAATTGGCAGCATGGCCCCGGGCGATGAAAAGACTCTGTACTTCAACGCGGATCTGCCCGGCGCAGCCGCCAACAACGATTACCAAGGCGCTAAAATGTGTGTTATATGGGTATTCACCACTACCAGCAGCTCCACCGGAGGAGGCGGCGGCGGAGGTGGCGGCGGAGGCGGCGGCGGCGGTTTTGTTCCCGATGAGCCGGTCGTTACTCCTGGGGAACCGGATGTGGTCACCCCCGGTGAAATCCCAACCCCTGATGAAGAAATCATCGTACCGGATGAGGAAACTCCGCAAATGCCCAAAACCGGCGTAGGCAGCCCTCTGCCCTTTTACGCCCTGGGTGCCTTTGTACTCACCGGCGGAGTCTTCATTCTGAAGAAAAAACAATAAACTGACACTCAGTAAAGAATAGCCGGTGACCCCGGCTATTCTTTTATTTTGCTTAAAGAGGGATGACAGATGCAACGAAAAATAGCGGCGGTACTTTTAATTCTCATCGGTCTGGCTATAGTAAGCTATCCCCTGGCCCGGGACGCCTACTTTGAATACCAGCAGAGAAAGCTGGCGGAGCTATGGCAGGCCGACCTCCAGCAGATCGACGGCGATGCTGCCATTGAATATACTATGGCCCAACCGGCCATCGATCTCACCAAAGAAATGGAAGGCCTTTTGATCATAGATAAGATCAAACTGACCGCCCCTATTCTTACGGGGATCACCAACCGGAATCTTAATCTCTCCGTAGCCAGTGTGGAAAAAACAGGCCGCCCCGGCGAACCGGGCAACTACTGCATCGCCGGTCACCGCAGCCGTTCTTACGGTTTATTGTTCAACCGGCTGAACGAATTGGCCGTCGGGGATGATATTGTAGTCCAGACTGAGGATCAGACTTTTGTTTACCAGGTCACTGCCAGCAAGGTCGTAAAACCGGAAAATGTTGAGCTTCTGAAGCCTGACGGGGACCGAAAGCTCATCACCCTGATAACCTGCGATTACAGCGTAAAAAAACCCTATCTCCGCCTGATCGTCACGGGGGAATTGGAAGAGTGAGCATTAGTGAGGCGTAAGGAGTAAGGCGTAAGGCGTTAGGTGTTAGGAGAGATGGGGTAATTAAGGAAGTTCGACGCTCCACGTCGAACCAAGCGAGGAGCACAAATCTCTTAACAAGATTTGGCTCCCGCCTGAACGCTCCACGTCGAACCAAGCGAGGAGCACAAATCTCTTAGCAAGATTTGGCTCCCGCCTGCCTTACCCCTCTCTCCTCACCCCTCATCAACTTCTCATTGTCCGGTTAAACATGACCTGAGCATAGTTCTCGATGTCATTCGGGGTTAACATATTATATTTCTGTCTTACCGCGCTAAAATACTCTCCAATATCCTCCTTAGCAATTATGCGATTAGAATGGGCGTCAGACGGCAGATAGCCGCGGGTTTTGATCCAAGGCATCTCCGAATGCGTAAATCGCTCCAGTATTTTTCCGCTGTAACAGCACAAATGCTGAATCACACTATCAATAACCGCTTTCTCGGCATCGGTAAAAACAGAAACATCAAACTCTCCGTTGCTTTCAATCTGATCAAAACGGTAATTCGAATAGCGGTTATAAATTTCTCGATAAACCGGCCCATGCACCCACGCTTCGCAATCATCAACAAATAAGAAAACCTTCATAAAAGCGAAGTAGAAGCCCTGAATATAATACAGCGCCTTTTGCAACGCCAGAGGAGTGATGTCTTCGCACTGGAACAATAAGTACCCAATAACCGCATCCACTTTAGATGCTTTGTTTATGGGCCGGCCCAGAAATTCTGCCGTCTGGCGTTTGCTCTTTTCATAGGCTATTTGAGATCTGAGGTTGCCTTTGTTTTCTTCGAGGAATGAAAGGTAAAAAGCCGGATCCCCGTAAATTTTTTGTAGCATATCAGAATATTGCTTTGTTGGCATATCGCCATCGCAATAGCGGGTAAACGTCATTTCTCCCCAGCCTAAAAGCAGTGACAGCGGCCGTTTGCCAATGTTATATTTTCGCGGAATCTCTAAGATTTTTTCCAGCGAAATAATGCCGTTTTTTTGACGATAAGCATCATAAAGCGCCTTAAGGTTGCCGTCCTCGATTTCAGCCGCATAGACTTCGGTGCCGCATTCAGTGCATACAGCTTTATTTCCGGTATAACTATATTCCTCACCTTTCAACGAGCCTTTTAGCGGAACTCTTTCACAATAATAGGCCACATCTGTTCTGCATTCCTCGCAGAATGTCATTTTCTCATTCATAAAGCCTCCTCCTTTCAATTCCAACCCTTACTTAAAACAGTAATCGATCGGCTTGTTACGCTTATGGAATGATATGACCACCACACGCTTTCCTTCACTGATGCCTATTATGTTAAATTTGGTATAAACATCTACCATTTCTTCGTTGCCTTCAAAATTGAATAACATGATCTGTGAACAAAACACATATAAGACTTCATATTCATATCCCAAATTAGTATTTTGTAACGTATGGCAGAAATCTTCAGGCGCAATTTGTAAAAGAATTTCTTTCTGCTTTTCGCTGGTGAGGTTATACTCGTTTATAAAGTCTACATTTTCCTGTCTATTCTCGTTTTTAGAAATATAAAAACGGCTCTCTCTTACACAATCCTGTATTGTCTGCAAAGTCAGCACTATTTGCTCTCGTGTATAGTTCTGATCGTAATGCGGATTCATTGCACCACCCCGCACCATCTCTTTGTAATGCAATAATACTATATTATATGCCTTCCGTAAAGTTTTATGCACTAATTGGTTCAGTATAGCTAAGTCATTGATCTCTTTTAAAGTTTTCAGACGCTGATTGGAATGTGAGGCGATGATGTGGCACGTGATTAGTTCCAATGCGGCGACTCCCCTCACTTCCCCATCCGCGTAAATCATAATAATCTGCGTTCATCTGCGTTTTCGTTTCCCCGTTCCCCGTCCCTCGTCTTCCCGTATCTCCTCCCGCCTCACTCCTTTCTCATCGCAACACTCCCGTGTGCCTGTCATGTACACTAAAAGAGATTCATAAAAAATGTCCGTGTAATTCTCTTATATCTCCCCATGCAATTCCCTTATGTAATAGTAGGTTATAGTGGCAAAGCTAGTACCGCAAAACCTGACTAGCTGATAATAAAATTATTGAATATATTGGGAGGTAATAGGCGATGAAGAGAAAACTACTATTAAGTATACTGACTGTAAGCTTGATCTCCGCTCTTATTGGCGGAGCAACAATGGCCTGGTTCACCGATGAAGCCAAAGTAACAGAAGTACATTTCCAGGCAGGAACAGTCAAAGTGGCTACAGATGCGGATTCACCCAACATTGCAGTGCCACCGGGCAAATCACTGGATAATGTTAACCCGGGAGATTGTGCCACCATAACCTGGAATATTGTTAACGAAGGCACCAAGGCGGCTCAATTGAGAGTCAATCTAAAGGCATTATGGGATGCTGCTCCAGGTATCAGTGAAGATTTAACTTTAGATAACGTCTACTACGTTCCTGCTCCTGACAGCAGCTGGGTTCTTTATGAAGACACAAACAAGGTGCTGTGGCTGGTTTATCCCGAATCCGTGCGGGGAACATATAATTCTGCAAATCCTGAAATGCCTTTAGAGCCTGCAGAAATACCGCTTACAGTCGTCATCGGTTTTGACGGTATAGGTACCGGCAACGAATATCAAGGTGCCGAATTTACCCTGGGCAGTGAAGGCAGCCAAGTAGAAGCTATCCAGGCTTCCAACAACGCCCCCTTGGCAGTATGGGGTGACGAATGGGAGGCAGTTCTCAATAGAACTTATGTGCCGGTAACTGGTCTGGACGCAAGATACATGAATTATTTCAGCCCGGGACAGCCTGGATATGAAATGGTATGCTTCCAGCATTTCATCGGTGGAGATGATAACCCTCCTGCCAATAATAAAAAATATAAATTGACCGTCGAAGTATGGGAAGGAGATAGTCAGCGAAACAGTAACCCGTGGAAGCTTGTAAAAAGTGACCAGCAGGGAGCATCAGACTATGCAGCTAAACTAGTAATACCTAATTTAGCGGCTGACGCAGCAGTGGTGAAATTAACAGCTAAAGAACACAGCACAGCGCACTTTGTAGAGTGGCAGTATAAAGATGGTTCTGTATGGAAAACATTGACTAACCAAGGCACTACTCAAGGCTCTGGTCAAAGCGCAATTCACGAATTGAACTTTCCTATTAATACCGAATTTTTAAATAATCCAGATCAAAACGGTAATAATAAAGATATTTATGTCAGAGCCCTCTACGGGTCTCCCCAATAACCTCCAAACCTGAAATCTAATAACAACAAGGGATGGGTAATCGGCCCATCCCTTATTACGTCCCCCCATTCTCCTCCTTCTCACCCCTCACGGTCCCCATCTGCGTAAATCTGCGTTAATCTGCGTCTTCGTTCACCCTTTCGCCTTTCGCCTTTCGCCTCACTCCTAACTCCCTCTTGCATAATTATTTTTTTCTGCTAAAATTAGATATAAGTAAAGTTGATAAAGGCAAATTCGTCGAAAGGCGGAGACGCAAAGCCACGGGCCTAAGACCGGAAGGTTATGGTCGCCGGGTTGCCGATAATAAAGTGATGATTCCATCATCTGTTTCGGTATCCCGAGGCAGATGTTTTTGTTTTATCCGACTCTTTGCGTAAAAAGCGAATAGCAAAACCGATAATGGCAAATCCGTCGAAAGGCGGAGACGCAAAGCCACGGGCCTAAGACCGAAAGGTTATGGTCGCCGGGTTGCCGAAGTGCGGAAGGCATTTAATCTGTATTAATGTCTTCATTAAAGTCCTCTTCAGGCTTACCCGGGAGAGGACTTTTTTAATTCCGATTTTACAAAAGAGGAGTTGTTGACATGAGGTCCAAAAAGATTGCCGCCCGGCTTCTAACGTCGATTCTGGCCGCCCTGGTTATTATGGCAGTGTTCGCCGCCCCGTCCCTTGCCGCTGCCTACAGTATCTCTTTTTCGACTCCCACCATTCAGGTTGCCTCTCCCTCTGTGAACAATACCACTTATGATAAGACCATGTGGGTAGAAGGAACCAGCACCCTGTCCAAAGTATGGATTTGTCTGCGGGGACCCAATGGCGAATTAGCCGTCTATCCTGCCGAGGTCAAGAACGGCAGCTTCGGTGAAGAAATATGGCTGCGGTTTGGAACCGGGAAATATACGGTCTGGGCCGGAGACAATGAAAAGCGTTTTGATGGGAAAATCCGCTTTGAGATTGAGAATTCTTCCCGGGAAGATTACCGCAATCTGGCCCCATCCGCCCAAGTCAACCCCGAAGATCAATTGATTCAAAAGATAGCGGACAGCATCATAACTGAAAAAATGTCCGATAAGGAGAAGGCTCGGGCTATCCACGGCTGGGTAACCAACAATATATCCTATGATACCACCGCTTACTTCAGCGGCAATGTTGGATTAAACTCCGCCGCCGATATAATTGCCAGCAAAAAAGGATTATGCCGGGACTTTTCATTTGTCTATGCTTCCCTGGCCCGCGCCGCCAATATTCCCACCCGGGTCGTTTATGGCGACGCCTGGAACTCCTCTTCCCAAGCCTACGAAAAACACGCCTGGAACGAATCTTTCATCGATGGTGAATGGATCAATATTGACACCACCTGGGATGCGGGCTATATCAACAGTAAGCAGAATTTTGTCCGGGCCGCCGGAGACAAATATTTTAACGCCGATACTATAACCTTCGCCAAGACCCATAAGGTCACATCAGTAACCCTGTTCTAGCAAGGAAAAAACCGGGCTGCTCACCACAGCCCGGCCTTGATCTCAATTCCCGTATTATTCATTTCTTATGGCTTCCAGAGCACTCAGGTTCATGGCGCGCCGGGCCGGAATATAGCCGGAAACAACGCCGATGATGGTGGCAAATATAACTGCAATTATGGCCAGCTCCGGAACTATCACCGACATCTGCCCCACTCCCCCCATGGATTGCTGACCGTAAATTCTGGCCACTCCCTCATTCAACCCGAATGAGATCAGATAGCTAAGAGCCACCCCCATTAGCCCGCCCCCAAATCCGATCATGGCCGCTTCCAGCAAAAACATTTTCCTGATATCAGATATATTGGCTCCCAGAACCTTAATAATTCCGATTTCCCTGGTTCTTTCGTAAATGCTCATCATCATGGTATTGGCTATGCCTATGGCTGCCACCAAAAGACTTACCGCTCCAATGGCGCCCAAAATGCCCATGATGGTGCGGGATTGTTTTTGCATGGATTCCAGTATCTCCGTGAGGCTGTGGGCCTGATAACCCATATTTTTAATCTGCTCCTGCACACCTTCTACCTTATCAATATCCAAGGCCTTTACCTTGATAGTCGAATACTTTTCCTCCTGATTGTTGCGGGTGTTTCTCTGGCCGGTAGCCCGCTGATCCTGTTCGATTATCTCTTCCAGCACCTTAATATTCATATAAGCATTCCAGTCTTTTTCATCATTGGAACGCACCAGAATACCTACCCCTCTTACCTCATGAGGATCCGGAGCCTTGTAGTCAGAATCCTGAACCGAGCGGCGCGGCTCCCCGTAATTGTGATCCGAGCTCATCATAAGCTTGCCGCTTAATAATTTCACCGGCGGCTCCGGTTCCGCTTCCCCTTCTGACATACCTCCGTAGTACATCATCCCCTCTTGGTCCCGGGAACGGGGATTATAGAAATTGAAAGCCACCTGTTTGCCAAAGACCAGGGCATTCTTATCTGAGGATTGGAGCAAACGGCCTTCTTCTGCTTCAAAGCCGAAGTTCTCCATAACGTCGGGATTTATACCGACGATGGAAACACCGCCCACCATTCGGCCGGATACCATTTTCATGTAGGTGTTTTTTTCCGCCATAACCGCTTCAACCCCGGGGATCATCTCGAAAGCCGCCACTGCTGCGTCATCCAGCTTGGCATCCTGCCCTGGCTGGTCGGTGCTGTAGCCATAACCTCCGCCGGAGTATACCTGGATAGTATTGAGGCTGCCCATGCTGGCCAGGCTGTCTTTAAAACTCTTCTCCATGGCCAAACCCAAAGAGAGCATTACCACAATAGAAGCAGTACCGATAACTACTCCCAAAACGGTAAGAATGGCGCGGGTTTTGCGCCGCATCAAATTGCCGAAGCTCATGGAAATCAGATCAAGATTATTCATCTAAAAACAAGGCCTCTTTTGCTCTCTTCTTTTTGCGATAAATAAAGAACCCTATTGCTGCCAGCAGTATCACCGGCACCGCTGCCATCCACCATTTGAAGGACATTTTGCTCTGGCCCTCCATAGGCATGGGCATCTCGTCGGGATTGGGCATAGGCATCGGTTCCCCCACCATCAGCTTAAACTCTTTTTCCATCCGGTAATCCTGACCGCCGCCGTCATCGTACTCAAAAACAATTTTCCCCGTTACTTCTCCGGGTTGGTTAGGAATCAAAGTGACATCGTAATAATCACTGCCGCCCGAATCCACCGTTCCCAGATACAGTTCACCATCACTGACATCAAAATCGCCAATGGTATGTATTCTCAGATTACGAACCGCGGCCCGTCCGGTGTTATAAAAGTCAAGGGATATGTGGACAGATTGACCGGCAAAAACCTCCGGCGGGGTTACCGGTTCAGTTATTAACAGCTCCAGGGGCTGCAAAACCGGGATGCTTATGATCTCCTGCTCCGTATATTTGTTGCCATCCTCATCCTGAAATTCAATATCGGCGGAAACACTGAAGGTTTGCGATTCCGCACTTTCCTTGGGCTTAAGGCTGATGGAGGCATCCGCTCTGCCTCCGGCCCCGATTTCCCGGATAAACAGGGTGTTGCCGCTGCCTATCGGCGTAAAGACATTGCCATCAGACTTGAGGCTCAGCTTAACATTTTTTACCGCCGTTTGCTCACTGGTATTTATAAGGGATATAGTCAGGGGGAAAGTCTGTCCGGCTACGGTCTGCTCCCCGCTTCCGTAATTATAGTTACCGATGATAAGTCTGGGGACCAGGTCATCCTGACTTCCTTTGCCTGAAACAGGCAGATATACTTTGGTTTCCTTTTCATATTCCTGGTTATAATCATCCTTATAGGTCACCTTCAGGTCCAATATATAGGTGCCATCCTTCGTATCCCCATCCACATGAATCCGGAAGGAAGCCGATTTAGTCTCTTTGCCCTCCATTTGGCCCAGGCTCTGAGCATCTGACCAGTTATCAAGGGTCAGTCCGCTGTTAAAGCCGGCCAGACTGGCCTCCACATCCTTTACCTTCAGATCTCCCTCGTTGTTAAGGACCAGGGTCACCAGGCTGGTTTTACCCGCCGGCAGACGCTCCCCGGGAAGGCGGACATTCATGAGCTTTACCTGGGGCTGGCTGAAATCGTTTTCTATTTTTATGTACAGAGTGCTGCTAAACTGTCCCCCGCCTCCATAATCAGAGTCATAGCTGACACTGACATTGACCGGGTACACATCCGGCTTGATGTTGGCTGGCACAGTCAAATTAAAACCGGCTACTACCGTTCCGTCGGTTATGGAGGAAATATAACGGGTGAAGGTCATCCTCTCCGATTCAAAAGGGAACTTATCGTCAACCAGCAGTGATACTTGCAGGTTTTTGGCAGTTCCGGAGGTGGTATTTTCAATAGGCACATTGAGCGATATTTTCTCACCGGCCTTGAAAACCGGCATCCACCTGTCTCCCGGAATTCTGAGATTTGGCGCTTCAGATGACCCTCGGTCATCCCCATTGGCGGCAAAAACCAGGGAACCGCCACATAGCATAATCACCATTAAAAATCCGCACAGTACTAAACGTCCCCATCTCATTTTATTCTTCCTCTCTCCCCTGTTTATTCTATTCTTTCGATAGCTCCGTCCAGGATATGGACAGTCTTGTCCGCTATACGAGCCACATCGCTGTCATGAGTGACGATAACCATAGTCTGCTGATTATCCCGAGCCAATTTTAAAATCAGCTCTATGATTTCACCAGAGGTTTTGGAGTCCAGGTTGCCGGTAGGTTCATCAGCCAGCATTAACCGGGGCTTGCTGACAAAAGCCCGGGCAATTCCGACTCTTTGCTGCTGACCGCCGCTCATCTGGGTCGGCCGGTGATTCAGATGGGTTTTCAACCCGATGGAGGTCAGAATTTTAGCCGCTTCTTTTTCCCGGACTTGTTTTTTGATTCCGCGAAAGGTCAGGGGCAGACTGACATTTTCCAAAGCGGTAAGGGTAGGCAGGAGGTTATATGATTGGAACACAAATCCTAAATAACGCTGCCTGAAAAGAACCAGCTGCCGCTCATTCATTTTCTCGATGCTGTTGCCGTTGATTCTGATGGAACCCCGCGTCGGTCTTTCCAACCCGGCAATGAGGTTAAGGAGGGTAGATTTGCCTGAGCCTGAGGTGCCCAGAATACAGTAAATCTCACCCGTTTGGATGTTGAGTGTAACGTCGTCGAGAGCCACGATCTTCTCGTTCCCTACCCGGTATACTTTACGCAGACTCTCGATTTCCACCGCATAATTGTTCATAATACCTTCCGAATATACGTGCTCATTACTAAATTGTACCATAAAATATGTAGATTGGATAAAAAAAGTGAGAAGTGAGGGCAGCGGGAGCCAAATCTCTCTAAGGAGATTTGTGCTCCCCGCTTGGTTCGACGTGGAGCGTCGAACTTCCTTATATTAATGTTACCGAAAACGGGGGGAAGGGAATGATGAAGTAAAAACACAGGACGACTATTTGATTTTATAAAAGGTCGTACTACTTCCAAATACCAACAGGAGCTTTATTCAATAAGGATTTCCAAATCCGAGTTTTGGACGGCGGTGCACCGATTTTTACAATGTCGATAAAACCTTCATGGGCAGATGCATTCCCGGAACTGGTAACAGGTCCTGAAAACAAATCTGCTTTTTCTAATTCAATAATTGAATCATCGTCATTAGAAATTTTATCACCATAGCCGAAAGACAAAATATTGACTTCGTCCAATTGCTCGGATAGGTATTGCGAAAGAATTAACCCTGTTGACTTCGATATATAGTCTGCCAATACATCTTGAACCAGCCATATAGTTTTGCCGCCCCAAGCCATTCCAGCTTGTGATTTTACAATAAGTTGGCTTACCATTCTCGCCCAAACTTGACGATAGTTTATGCCCGGAGCATTATGTTCTGCGCCCTTCAGTATTGCGTCCTCGCAAGCCATAGCAATTTGACTGCGGTTTTTCTTGTTTCCACCCGAAGTGCTTGATGTCATAACCTCGATAATTATCAGCGGGTCAGACGGAAAATCGTCAATCCATATTTCGGAATCGCGGAAAGCAAGGGTATACCCATTTTTTGTCGCTGTGCGTTTTACAACAGCTAATGGTAACCCCACAAGTTCCGCAACATCGCTCAATCTCTTGCGTTGCACACCTGCAAGCACATAGTCAAAAGTATAATCAAACCACTTCGCTTCGTCCTCGCTATTAGTCAATTCAGTCTTTATTTTTACTTCCGACCATGCGAAATATTTTTCTCCCTTTTCTAATTCGGAAAAACCGGATAATTGATTGCGCACATGGGATTGATAATTGGAGAGTTCGCCGTTCTTAAGCGACAGCAAACGGCGTGGGCAAATAATCCACGGCTGCTCACCATAGTGCGTTTGCAAAGAGCACACACCAATTTGAACAGTATCTTTATTGGGAATTCGTGCGCTCAATTCAGGATTTTTCTTTAGATCAATGGCAGACTGAAAGCGATTACCGCCGCCATCACATTCAGCGTTCATGAATGGACACCATGCCATACTTAGATTCTGCTCTGCTTCTTTATTCCATCGGTCAAGTCTGTATCCATACAATTCAAATATTTTGCTCACTTAAATACCTCCGGATTTCGTTTCCCATAGCATACGCTAATGGTGGCGGAACAGAGTTGGCAACCTGACGATGCTGGTCGAGATTTTTTACTGTTCCAGTTCGCGAGCGAATAGGGCCGCATAACATGTAGTCGTCTCCATAACCATGTATTCGCATATACTCTCGTGGCGTTAGATATCTATCTTCTGTGGGATGATAAAATATCTCTCCACATCTCAACGTATTTGAAGGCTTTTTTCTATCAAGCCTTAAATACTTAGTTGTATCTTTCTTTTGTAGGTTACATCGCAAATCCACGCTTAAATGCTTTTGTGCAGCCAAATAGGAGCCTTCTGGCACTTGCGCAATACGCTCCCTGTCTCTGGGAGGCGTAACATCAACATGACCGTCAGCACGGTTATAAATTGTCGTGCCAGGTATTTTGGCATCGGGTTGTCCGAGTCCATTTATTACATCACCAACTGTGAAGTAAGGTGGTAATCCAAATAAATTTGGTGTCTCCTCTGGCGGAACATGTGTTCTTGCAGGAAATTCAAAACCATTTTTACCTCGTGTGGCAACAACAAAGACCCTTTCCCTCATTTGAGGAACACCGTAATCGGCAGCACAGCAAACTTGCCACTTGGGGATATAATCAATGCTTTCAAGCGCCGCAATAAATTGTTCAAATACGCCGCCTTTCTTCCCATCCTCGTCTTTTGCGGATAGTATTCCTTTTACTTGTTCAAGCAGAATAACTTTCGGTTTAAAATACTCCGCAAATCTAACTATTTCAAATAACAATGGGCCTCTTGTATCATTAAGCCCATTTTGCTTTCCAGCTAACGAAAATGGTTGACATGGCGGCCCGCCAAAAAGCAAATCTAAAGGCAATGGTTCAACACCTAAATCTGCGCCTAATTGAGCAGGATCTACTTTTCTAATATCTGTTTCAAACACCACAGTATTAGTGCGTTCCCGCTTAATCGCAGCACGAAGTGTTTCACAACAATATTTATCTATTTCAAGTTCTGCAAGAATATTGAATCCAGCCTGTCTAATCCCAATATCCATCCCGCCGGCACCAGAAAACAAGCTGATTGCATTTAGGTTATTCATCGGTATTACCTCCATAGGGTTTTACGGCAATATTGATGCCATTAAATTCTGAGTCACTTGTTACTGTGACAATATCCTTTATTGATAAATTTGACATAAAACAATCTTTTCCTTTTGGATTTTTCCGCAAAGAGCACAAAAAAGCCTTCGCCCTTAAGCCCTTTGGGATTCTCAATTTTGCCGTAACATTTCGCTGCCGAAAACGGGGGAAAGAGGACGCAGATATAAAAAGTGAGGCGGGAGGCGGGAGGCGGGAGGAGAAAGGCGAACAGCACGGAGTTAGTTCCGACGCAGGCAGGCGGGAGCCAAATCTTTTTAAGAGATTTGTGCTCCTCGCTTGCCTCACACCTCACTTCTTAACACACTCCCATCAGCCATAAAGACCCGAAACAAAGCCGCGGGTTCTTTCATCGGCAGGTGAACTGAATATTTCTGAGGTGAGGCCCTTTTCCACTAAGCTGCCATCCAGTAAAAAAACAGTTTCCCCCGCAATCCGCCGGGCCTGATAAAGATTGTGGGTAACGATTATGATGGACAGTTCCGCCGCCAGCTTCTGGAGCAGTTCTTCGATCAGACCGGTGGAAGCCGGATCCAGGCTGGAACAGGGTTCATCCAGCAGGAGAACCTGTGGCTCTATGGCCAAAACCCGGGCCATGGCCAGCCGCTGCTTCTGCCCCCCCGAAAGTTTATCGGCCGGCCGGTTAAGCCGATCCTTTACTTCTTCCCAGAGAGCCACTCGGGTCAGTTGTTTTTCCACAATGCTGTCCAGCCGGGAGCGTCCTTTTTCTCCATAGTACCGGGGGCCAAACAGGACGTTTTCCCTGATGCTCAGCGGCAGCACCGCCGGAGTCTGGTAGACCATTCCCACCTGACGCCTTACGGCGGAGACATCCTTCACCTGATATATGGAGTTATCAAACACCTGTATATCTCCTTGGGACTTGAAGCCGCTTTCCAGCTCAGCGGTACGATTTATGCTCCGCAATAACGTGGTTTTCCCACAGCCGGAGGGCCCGATAACAGCAGTAATAGAATTATTCCGAAAAGAAAGATCGATGTTATGTAATATCTCTCCCTTTCCATACCAGGTGCTGAATTCCTTGATCTCTACAGCATTCATCGTGTATTAGTCCTTTCCTGGATGTGTTGCAGCCACAAGGCCAGAGCATTGACAAAGACCAGCATAGCCACCAGAACAAGTGCGGTTCCATAAGCATTATCCAAAGACATATGCTCGTTAAAAAGAATATACAGGTGATAAGGCAGAGCCATGACCGGCTCCAGCAAAACTCCGGATGAACCGGCAATAATGGCTGCAGCGGTAACCATAATAGGCGCCGTAGCCCCGGCGGCATAACCTAAGGCCAGCAGAATTCCGGCCAGTATTCCCGGAGCAGCCCGGGGCAGTATTAACCTGCGGAGAGTATAAGTATCTGCCACTCCCATTGATCTTCCCGCTAATCGATATTCATTGCTGACAGCCCTGAGCGCATCCCGGCTGAAGATTACGATAACCGGAAAAATCATTATACTCAAGGCCACTCCTCCGGCCAAAAGAGATATTCCCCAGCGGAGCTCTACTACACACAAGGCATACACAAACAAGCCTATTACAATAGAGGGCAGGCCCATCATGCTTTGAATTAAAAGGTTTATAGACCGGGCCAGCGATGAATAGCCTCCGTATTCACTCAGGTAAATGGCGGTGATCAGGCCGGGAATGGCTGCAAAGATCAGGGCCAGCAATACCAGCCGCAGAGTTCCTATTATGGCCGGCCAGATCCCCCCTTCACTGCCCAGAGGATAACCGGCGGGACTGCCAAAAATGAATTCCATGCTTATTGAAGGTCCGCCTCGCCAGATTATATACATGAGTATTGCGGCCAGGACCAGCAGAACAAATAAACCTGAAGCCCAGAAAAAGCCGGTGAGAATATAATCCGAAACTATGCGTTTTTTCAACAATCATTCACCTCTTTAACCCGGCCAGGATAGTATTCATCATTAAATTTACCGTAATCACCAGCACCACCAGAACCAGCCCGGCTGCAAACAGAGCCTGGTAATGAGCAGTCCCCGGGGTTGCGCTGCCTATCTCCAAGGCAATAAGGGCTGACAAAGGCTCACCCTTGCTAAACCACGAAATAGGCAGCAGAAGGGTATTCCCCGCCAGCATAAGCACCGCCATAGTCTCTCCCATGGCTCTCCCCAGGCCCAGCACCAAAGCTCCGATCATCCCTTTTCTGGCCATGGGGACCAGTATATGAACGGTATAGTATTGTCTGGATACTCCCAGAGAAAGGCCGGCATAGCGGATTTGCGGAGCAACTGCCCGCAGGGCGGCTTCAGAATTGGCAATAATAAACGGAAGAATCATGATAGCCAGCACCAGAGAGGCGGCGAATAATGATTCCCCGGAAGCTAAATCAAAGGTGGCCTCAAAATATTTGACCAGTACTGCCGCCCCCAGGAATCCGTATACTACCGAAGGAATTCCGGTGAGCATATTCAAAACCGGCCGAATGACAGCCGCCAAGCTCCGGGGAGCAAATTCAGCCATAAAAATTGCACAGCCAAAACCGATGGGAGCGGCAATGACCAAAGCGCCTAATGCCACCCACAGAGTACTGACCAGCATAGCAGCAATACCCATAATCGGTTCAGCCGCCACCGGCCTCCAGGTGGTTCCCGTTAAAAATTGGAACACCCCAATATCCGACCATATGGGTAAGCTCTCCCTAAACATAAAAAAGACCATGCCCAGAAGCAGCAGGCTGGATAGGACAGCAATTGTGGTGACACCGGCAATAAAAGGCTTTTCCCGTTTAGATTTCACGTCTCTTGCCTCACTTGCAGCCAACAATGGGCAGGATACTAATCCCGCCCATTATTATCATCTGCAATTATTATTTCGCTACCGGAACATAACCCATGTCTTCTACTACGGTCAGCCCTTTTTCAGACTGGAGATAATCCAGAAAAGCCTGTTCCTTGGCGTCAGGCTGGCTGGGGCTCACCAGGAGCAGGGGCCGGCTAATTTTATAGTCCCCGGAGATAATATTTTCAATGGTCGGAGCTATGCCGTCAACACTCAGGGGTATGATTTTATCAGGATTCTGGTTAACCAACCCGGAAGAAACATAGCCGATGGTCTCGGCATTATCCATGACTTTTCCTGCCAGAGCACCCATGGAAGGAATCTGTAATGCCTCCGGTGAAATAGGGGTTCCATGCATTACCGCTTTGTCAAACACTTCACTGGCGCCGCCGCCCAAGTCACGTACTGCCACCACTATGGGGCGATCAGGCAAGCTGGAGTCTAGTTCTTTCCAGGTCTTGATCTCTCCGGCAAAAATAGCTCTTAATTCTTCAGTAGTCAGATCAGGCTTTACATTCACAATGGGATTCTGGGGATTAACGGCCACATCCAGCACATCTGATCCCAGCTGAACTATAACCCCTTCAGCAAATTGAGCCTTTTCTTCATCATTCAGATCCTTGGATACCATTCCGAAATCAAAAGTCCCGTCCACAGCCGATTTCAAGCCGAAGCCTGATCCGCCGGTAGACACAAATATTACGATTGGCTCTGCGGGCAAGCCGGCGTCTACCTTGTCCCATGTTTTGAATTCTTCGGTAAAGTCATCCGCGCATTTGGCAATAATCGGGGACAGAGTACTGGAACCACCTACCTTGATGGATGTACTCTGCTCCGAGGTTCCTTCTTGTCCTCCGCCGCAACCGGCCAGAAGAGCCATTGCCAGAACCGCAATCAGCAACAGGGGCAACATTTTTTTCATTCGCATTATGTATTCTACCTCCCCAAAAATTTTGATAACCTGCTTTGTATATTTTGAATTATCCTTGGTTAAATGTCTAATAACTATATGGAATAGTTGCCGCCTGACCGATGGAATTTATGATTCCATCATGAACATGATATAATCTTCATAATTGAATCGTAAGGCTTACGATGCAGATGTACGCTGACCTCACAGAATCAGCGTCTAAGAATAGGACACAGCAATTATTGAGGAGGTTCTTTAAATGAATTACAAACAAATCAAATACGATGTTACCGACCGCATATGCACTATCACCCTTAATCGCCCCGAGCGGTTAAACGCTTACACTGAATTTATGCGTGATGAAATGATAGATGCTATGGACCGCGCAGAAGCTGACGACAATGTAAGGGTGATAATCGTGACCGGAGAAGGACGCGGATTTTGCGCCGGTGCCGATCTGAGCAGCGGAGGATCTTCCTTTACTTATGATGATGTCTCCGAAGAAGATCACCGTGATGGCGGCGGCATATTGGCTCTTCGCATTTTTCAATTGAAAAAGCCAATTATTGCGGCAATCAATGGTCCTGCCGTAGGGGTGGGACTCACCATGACACTTCCCATGGATATCCGTATAGCTTCCAATACTGCCAGGATGGGCATAGTATTCGCCCGCCGGGGCATAGTCATCGATGCGGGTGCTTCGTGGTTTTTGCCCAGAGTGGTAGGTATTGGCCAGGCTCTGGAATGGGGACTGACCGGAAGAGTATTTTCTGCCCAGGAAGCTCTGGAACGCCGCTTGGTTACTAAAATTGTGGATCCGGAAGAAGTGATTCCCGCCGCCCGGGCCATGGCTCTTGAAATTGCCGATAATACAGCGCCCGTGTCGGTAGCCATGACGCGGCAGCTGATGTGGACCATGCTGGGCGCCAGCCATCCCATGGAAGCACACCGGATCGAATCCAAAGGCTACCATTGGCTTGGACGCCAACCGGATGCCGCCGAAGGTGTAACATCATTCCTGGAAAAGCGGCCTCCTGATTTCACCATGAGCCCCGCCCGGGATATGCCCCATTTCTATCCCTGGACACCGGAGCCGCCGTTTAAAAGTGGAGAGTAGGATAGGCGAGAGGCGTGAGGCGGGAGGAGTGGAGCACGGAGGCCGAAACCGAGCAGATGAATTTGCCGGTTCTCATTCCGGGAGCAAGTGGAATTAACCACGTGTTACTGCGAAAGGCGGGAGGTGTGAGGCGTGAGGCGAAAGGCGAACGAAGACGCAGATGGGGACCGTCAGGGGAGGGGCGTGGTTAGTTCCGACGCAGAGACCGTTGGGATGAGGGCCGAGCAAACTCCTGCGAAGGTGAGGTCGGAGAGCAGCCGAAGGACAGGAGGTCCTGAGTCCGCCTCCTGAGCCATGGAGGGCGAATTGGCGGTGTGCTGCTCGGAGACCGAAACCGAGCAGATGAATTTGCCGGTTCTCATTCCGGGAGCAAGTGGAATTAACCACGTGTTACTGCTGAAGTAAACTTGTAAGGAATTAAGGAAGTTCAGCGCTCCACGCTGAACCAAGCGAGGAGCACGAATCTCTTTAGGAGATTCGGCTCCCGCCTGCCTCACGCCTCACCCTCTCCAACTCCAGCAAATACGACTTGATCTCCAATCCGCCGCCGTAACCCACCAGCTTTCCATTACTGCCGATTACCCGGTGACAGGGGATGAAAATTGCGATGGGATTCCGGTTGTTGGCCTGACCTACAGCCCGGTAAGCCCTGTCATTGCCGATGCTCCGGGCAATTTCCCCATAGGTGCGGGTCTCGCCATAGGGAATAGTTTGCAGGCTCTGCCAGACCCGCCTCATAAAATCAGTACCCGCCGGTGCCAAAGGCACCGTAAAATCCCGTTGTTCCCCGGCAAAATAATTCAGCAACTGCCGGCCCGCCTCTTTGATAAGGGCAGTTTCCTCCCTGACCATATGGGGATCCGGCAGGTCACCAGGCAAATATACATGGGTAACAGCATGGGCGGTACCGGCTATGCCAATCATTCCAATATCCGTTTGGTAAAAGAAAATGCTTTTCAAACCAAAACCCCTCCTTAAGTAGTCTGGCTCAGCTCACCCTCAGCTCCATTTTATCCCGATTCCTCTCCCCAATAAAGCCATTAATTTACCCAAATCTTTCGCCCCGTATCACTAAGAGTTAGGCGTGAGGTGTTAGGTGTGAGGAGAGATGGGGGAACTAACCACGAACCTTACGCCTTTCTCCTTTCGCCTTTCGCCTCCCCCTTCTCCTTTCTCCTTTCGCCTTTCGCCTCCCCCGCCTCAATGTCACCCTATTTTTGACGGCACGAGTTAATTCCAGCGTAGTGACCGTTGGAATGAAGGCCGAGCAAACTCCTGCGAAGGTGAAGACGTAGAGCAGCCGAGGGACAGGAGGTCCCGAGTCCGCCTCCTGAGCCATGGAGGGCGAATTGGCGGTGTGCTGCTCGGAGGCCGAATCTGAGCAGTTGAGTTTGCCGTCCTGAATTCCGGG
>Ga0123334_1000405_pt1 | contig 58438 bp, 47 predicted proteins | sample BiotimSIPDNA_FD_89706 | JGI IMG/M metagenome (GOLD analysis project Ga0123334, IMG submission 89706) | Anaerobic biogas reactor microbial communites from Washington, USA - Biogas_R1 time_0 SIP DNA | ecosystem: Engineered > Bioreactor > Anaerobic > Unclassified | place: Washington, USA...
ACCACCCCCTTAAGGGTCTCTCCTGCGGCAGAATAACTTGGACAGGCTGACATAAAACACCTGCACTTTGCAGGAGGTTGATCTTCTTTTCTCCCTTGAATATCCGGAAAAGAAAGGATAGGGGACCGGGGCGGGGCCCTTCCCGCCCCTGCATGTATGCTGAACCGGCACCTGAAAGATGATTTGTCTTCGGGTGGGTGGGCGGGTGAATACCCGTCCGAAGGCTGGCAAGCCTGGGCGCAGCCGGCCGGAGGAGGATTATTCTTAATCAGGGGGTGATTTTTCACCACACCCGTAACACTCCCGCGAATACGGATTGATCAGATCCCCACAGACCCGGCAGGTATGGTCCTTCTTCTGCTCCTCAAGCCACTCATCCGGACCCAAAGCACAAAGTAGCCTGATATTCTGGGCCAGGTCTATCGAGTAGGTTTTGAGATACCGGGAGTCCAGGGAGGACCGGAGCCGGCAGGGGAACTCCGGGCACTCCCCACAATGGTGCAGATGCTTCTCTGATACACAGGCCCGGATCTTACACTTCCATTTGGAGATCCGCATCTGGTTTTTATCTTCAGAGCTGCATCCCTTACACCTCCCGGTCCGGAAACAAGAGGTCAGGGAACAGTTCACTCCGCACTTTCCGATCTCAACTGGAAAAGAATCCACAATAATTTATCATATCTGCTCTCTGCTTATTATAGTTGAACAAAGCATGATCTTTATCATCTGATACTCCTATCAGGAAATCATGAATACTACCGATGATTGTACAAAGGTTATTCCAGTAACTCTCGGTTTTGTAAATTCCTATATCGTAAAACAGACTGGTATTATTTTAATTGACACTGGAATTCCCGGTAGTGATCAGAAGATAATTGATGTACTACATGACCACGGGCTGAAACTCTCTGATATATCATTAATTATACTAACTCATGGACATCAGGACCATGCTGGTTCCGCCTCAGCTCTTCAGGAGATCTCCGGAGCTCCGGTGCTATGTCATGTATCTGAAGCAGGTTTCCTGGAGGAAGGAAAACAGGATCTGTTAAAGCCCTCTTCACTTACAGGGTATTTTCTAAAATACTTTTTTAACCGGAGAAAAGTATCTGAATTTCCTCCGGTTTATCCTGATATCCACATTGATGGTTCTTTCAATCTTGAGTCATACGGAATTTCAGGAGTTATTATTCCAACTCCTGGTCATACAAAAGGTTCAATATCGGTTGCTCTGCAGTCAGGAGAGCGGTTCACTGGTGACCTCATATTTCCAAAAATTCCCTCCGGGAAACCAGGTTTTCCATTCTGGGCCGATGAGCCTGATAGTATAGTAGATAGCATCAGAAGAATCTGTGATGAAAAATGTTCAGTGATATATCCTGGGCATGGTGGGCCTTTTGTGAAGAGTGATATCATGGATCTGATGAAATAAATAACCAATTCGGTTCTCACAATAATTTATAATCGATATTCAGGAGATTGGAAGATTTTTCTTTATCTCGTACACAATCAAAAAACAACCGTATCCATTCCAGCTGTCTTATTCTTACACAGTATCTTATACCTCCTCCCTCTATACCCTAATAACAGAGTATCATGTCACCAAGAATGGAAGGATATTGTGAAGAGATCATCAACTTTCTCCCCGATGCAACCTTTGTAATTGACCTTGACGGGAAGGTAATTGCCTGGAACAAGGCCATTGAAGGGATCACAGGAGTAACAGCAACGCAGATGCTTGAGAAAGGTGATTATGAATATTCTCTTCCCTTTTATGGCGAACGAAAACCAATGCTCGCCAATCTGATCCTCCTTCCTGATGAAGAGGTTGAAAGACGGTATAACCATATCATTCGTGATGGGGATACTCTCGTCGTAGACATTTTCATCCCTTCTTTTGGCAAAGAAGGGACCTATTTCTGGGCCAAAGCCAGTCCCCTTTATGATTCTGGGGGGAATATTGTTGGTGCTATTGAGACAATCAGGGACATAACTGACCGGGTAAGAATAGAGCAGGAGACAAAACAGACGGTCAGGAGACTGGAAGAAATCATCAGTTTTCTTCCCGACGCAACGTTTGTAATTGATCTTGATGAGAACATAATTGCCTGGAATAAAGCCATGGAAGATATTACCGGCTTACAATGTGCACATATCCTGGGAAAAGGTGATTATGAATATGCTCTTCCCTTTTATGGCGAAAGAAAGCCGATGCTTGCCAACCTTATCCTCCTTCCCGATGAAGAAGTTGAAAGACGGTATAACCATATCATTCGTGATGGGGATACCCTCATAGTAGATATCTTCATTCCTTCTTTTGGTAAAGAGGGGACATATTTCTGGGCTAAAGCCAGTCCCCTCTATGACAAAGATGGAAATCTTGTCGGTGCGATAGAGAGCATCCGGGATATTTCTGATAGAAAACGGGCAGAACTGGAATCAGAAAATGCCCGGGCTAAGTTTGCTGAAATCATTAATTTCCTTCCTGATGCGACGGTGGTAATTGATACCAACGGAGTTGTCCAGGCATGGAATCATGCAATGGAAATTATTTCCGGAATACCTGCTTCTGAAATGGTGGGGAAGGGCAATTATGAATATGCACTTCCCTTTTATGGAGAACGGCGTCCGATACTCGCGGACCTCGTATTCAGGCCAAAGGATGAACTTACGAGTACATATTCTCACATAAAGCAGGAAGGAAGCACCCTTTTAGTTGATACTTATCTCCCAAGATCAGGAAATAATGCCATATTCTGCTGGGCCAAGGCCAGTCCTTTGTATGATTCGAATGGAAACATTACAGGTGCCATCGAGACAATCCGGGATATCACTGACCGAAGAAGGATGGAAGAGAGGCTGGCTCGATCAAAAGCTGAACTAGATATAGCATCAGAAATTCAGAAGAGTTTTCTTCCCGATACTCTTCCTGCTATCAAAGGATTTGATGTGGCTGCTGCAAGCGTGATGGCGAAAGAAGTTGGAGGAGACTTTTTCGATATCATTCCAATGGAACTATTACCCCTGGAAGAAGGGTCCTATGGAATTCTTATCGCTGATGTCTCTGGAAAAGGAATTCCTGCAGCTTTATTCATGGCTTTATCGCGGATTGTTGTACGAGTAAATGCCATGTGGTACCATGACCCTGCAAAAGCCATCATATCTGCAAACAAGATAATTACCCAGGACTCAAAGGCTGGTATGTTTGTTACCCTTTTTTATGGAATTTTATCTGAAAAGGATAAAACCATGACTTATGTAAATGCAGGACATAACCCACCCCTGGTTTACCGTGCCCAATCCGGCATATTTGAAGAATTGGTGATGACAGGAATTGCAATAGGTGTAATAGATGATGAGAAATATACAAAACAATCGGTTCACATAGGACCGGATGATATCATCGTGCTGTATACTGACGGTGTTACCGAATCACTCAGTTCCAGAAAAGAGATGTTTGGTGAGAGTAGATTAAAAACTATCATCCAAAAATATGCCTCATTACATGCATTGGAAATCAAGCAAAAAATATTACAGGAAGTTGAAGTTTTCAGCGAATCAGAACCACAATTTGATGATATCACTCTCCTTATCATCAAAGGAACATAATACCTTGATTACACAATTCTGTATCTCCAATCGTCCCAATTTTCTCATTCGAGAGAAATAGAACAAAAGATTTTCTTCTTTATCAAGAGGATTACATCCCCTCATCAATGAATTAAAAAAAGGAAATTATTCCTTGTATTCTTCAAACTTTCCATCTTTTACGATCTTCATCGTTATCGGATAGGAAGCAACTCCTATATCATCAAACACAACTCTTCCCAGGGCTCCGTCGTAATTCCGGTTTTCAAACCATGAATACAAACATTCAGAAGAATTTCCACATTCTGATATAGCGGATGAGAGCATTGACATTGCATCATATCCTTCAGCCCCATAAAATGTAGAATTCTCTCCATATTTCTCGAAATACTGGTTAAAAAACGGGTGCGATGTATTTAACGCTGGAGATGTGAAAATTAAACCCTCTGCTGAGTTTATTTTTTTCAGTGAGTTTCGTTCGATCACCCGTGTTCCAACAAGAGGTTCATTAATATTATGTTCACGTAAAAGCCGGATCACTTCTCCCCCCTCAGAAACAGATAAAAGAACAATAATATCAGGATTACTCTCAATTATTTCAGAATAATTCAGAGTTGTTTCAACACTATCCTGGTTATACAGACTTTTCAGGACCATTTTTTCTTGAAGAAGTATTTCAAAAGCAGTGAAATATCCATGGCTGTAGTCATTATCTCCTCCAATGACTGCTATCCGGTCAAACTGGTTCAGGTATGATGCAAGGACCGGAGATTCCTGTGCAACACCGGGTGTATACCTGACTAACCTGTCAGAAGTAAAGCTTCGGTTTATTGCTGCACTTCCAAGTGCCACCTGCACAATACCTGCATCGCATGCATCAGGATAGACAACATTCGAAGTCCAGCTTGAAACCGTCACCACAGCAGGTATTCCCTGTAGGGTATCCCGCATCTCTTTCCATGAGGATACAGCTACAGCAGGTTCACTACCTCCATCCATAATAACAGGTTGAATTGGTGAATCAGGACTAATATTCAGGGCTAAATCAAATGCCCTTTCATATTCTTCCCCTATATCTGCAATAAATCCGCTCTTCATTACGAGAACTCCTACAGGAACGATTGAATTCTGAAGTTGAGCGTTATCTATATCGCTGCTCAGATTCTCTGTCTGCATCAGGGGCTTATAAGTATCTGCAATGATAGGATATCCTGTGCAGATACTAAACAGAATTAATAACGTGATGAGGAAATATTTCATTAATAGTAATTATCATGCACATGCCATAATTGCTGGTATTTTCTTAAGATCCATGCATCCTGGTAATCTCTCATTAAGAGAGAGAAGTTTAAAAAACCGGGTGAATTCCCATTCTTATCTCAATAATTCATCAGATTCTGGAGAAATATCTGCAATCCCGAAATTTGATGATCCCTGTATCGTGGAAAAAATGAATTTTTTAATTCATCTAATTCAATCACCATTATACGCTGAATATCTGTAATAAATTCTCTTTCTGCCCTCAGGCTATCGTTTAACCAACCATTTCAATTCATCTCTGCCTGTTAAGATTCAGACAGTAATAGTTCTCCTGTTCTTCCTCAATCACGCAGGCATCATCATAAAGATACATCCATACCATCATTTGAGAGGGTAAGGTTCACATTGTCCTTAAAAGTCCAGTCCAGTGAAATGTTTCTTTTATCTTCAGATACCCATCCCTCTAAGATAACTTTAGAGTCTGGTTTAGAATTTTCATAATAGAAACCTGATATGGCGGTCTGATAGATTGTCATGGATGTTAAAGTCATTCATCCATTCACCAGCCCGGATTGTATCCTGTTTTACCTCAGTTCCATTCCGGGTTGCATTACATATGTCAGTAAATGGTGTATTCAAAGGAGTAACCGGATCGAAGGTTTGGATTCCTGACATCTCCATATTTACCCTCTGACATCTGGATCTCTATGATTCAGTAATATTATTGTTTGTAATCAGGCGGGTTTTGTTCTCTGATACAATTCCGGAAAGTTTCATGGGAAAATTCATTTCGGTGTCGAATGGGACTTCAGTTAAAAAAATTTCAGTATCATCCTGGACAATCGGGGATGAGTAATTGGTATCAGTCCAGGTTCCTTATATTCTTCAATCAGAGTATTATCAGCATATATGGTTCCAACCAGGAAAAGAGATATTATTAGGAGTATTCCTGTAATGACTGCAAGTTTCATGATGTATTGTTTACCTGTCTGATCAAATGTAGAGTTATGATCGTTAATTTTCTCTCAAAATTAAAAAAACAGCACAATTTTCCTGAATATGGTGGTTTTCATATGAGTGTAAAAATTGAAGTCTTTCGCTATTTCAAGTTGAACACTAAAAAATTGTTTACTCTCTTGAAATACGAAGAGGCAACATGTCTGTTCGACAAATCGCATAAAATAATGTAGAATTGAAAAATAAGTTATAACTAAAAACTGATGGTTTATTTTATGTCAGTATGACAAGAGATAATAACGCTATCCAACACTGTTTGAACTTACAATAAATTCCTATCCGCTGAGCGGTATTACATCGGCCAGATATGAAGGATGAGCGGTATTGAAACAACCACTATAACAATCTCAAGAGGAAGTCCAAGTTTCCAGTAATCTCCAAACCGAAGACCTGAAGGTCCCATCACCAGGGCATTAGACTGATGGCCCACCGGAGTCAGGAAAGAACTAGATGCACCTACTACAATCGCCATGAGAAACGGATCAGGAGAAACTCCAAGACCAGTAGCGATATTATAAGAAATCGGTGCCATAAGGACTGCTGTTGCAGCATTGTTAATAAGAGCAGAGAGAAGCATGGTTACAACCAGGAGAATGGCAAGTATTATCACCGGTGTCAGGAGGAATTTAAACGAAAGCAGGGTGGAAGCAATTAGTTCTGCTCCTCCAGTATCTTCCATCGCTTGTCCAACCGGAATAAATGCTCCAAGGAGTATTATTACCGGCCAGTCAATACTCTCATATATCTCCCGAACCGGAACAAGTGAGACCATAACCATAACGAGGGCTGCAATGGTAAAGGTAATCTGAACCGGAATTAGTCCCATAGCTGCAATAATGATAGCTATTGCAAAGATTCCAATTGCCTCGATAATTCTTCCAGAACCAATTTTCAATCCTCGTTCTGCCAGGGGAAAGCACCCAAGGACTTTTAATGCTTCCCGTAATGCCCCTTCAGTACCCTGAAGCAACAGGACATCACCTGCCTGGAAAATAATCTCATTCAGCCGTTGTCTGAGTATTGCCCCCTGCCTAGAAACAGCAAGAAGGTTTACTCCGAAACTGGCCCGTAGATCAATATCTTTTACCGTAGTACCTATTGCGGGAGAATCGAGTTTGATGGTGGCTTCCATCAGGATGGTATCACCTGATTCAATCATTTCACGGTTAATGTCAGCATGCTCTTCAAGAATGAATCCGGTTGTATTGAGAAATGTTTTCAGATCTTCAAGCGCTGCCTGGACTATCAGAATGTCTCCAGATTTAATCCGTTCATACATATACGGTACCGGACGGGAAAAACCGTTCCGGATAAGCTGGACAATATTAATTTTTGCATTAGTCGCTTTAATTATATCCCGTAGAGATTTCCCGGCATATTTTGATTCATCAGTAACCCGTATTTCCGTGATATAATCATGAATGTTAAAAAAATCATCCTTTGTCCCGGGTGAGATTCGTTTTGGGATAAGTCTCCATCCAATTAATGTCAAAAATAAAAAAGCGACCAGGGATACCCCAATACCTACCGGTGAAAAATCAAACATGGCATATGGCTGACCAAGGTGTTCGTGCCTGAATGCAGAAACAATCAGGTTTGGAGGAGTACCGATAAGCGTAATCATTCCTCCCAGTTGCGAACCAAATGCCAGAGGGAGCAGAAGAATAGAAACAGGAACAAGACTTTTTCGAGCCATCTTTATTCCGACCGGCATAAGAAGTGCAAGAGCTCCGACATTGTTCATGAAAGCAGAAAAGGCAATGACCAGCCCTGTTAATACTGATACCTGAAAAGTAGGTCTGTTACCGGCCTTGGTAAGCCAACCGGTTATGAGTTCCACTACTCCGGCATTTAAAAGACCTCTGCTGATGACCAGCACTGCAGCGACAGTGATAACAGCAGGATTTGCAAATCCAGAAAAAGCTGCGTTCCATGGGACAACGCCAAGAATAGTACCAGCACACAGACCCAGAAGTGCTACGACATCATATCTGAACCGGTTATTAACAAAGAGTACCAGAGAGAAAAACAGAATTCCAAAAACAATGAGCTGACTGGGAGTAATTGGTATCATTCAGGTTCTTATGCAGATATTATACGCATTGCTATATATTATCTGATAGTGATGATTGGATATGGAATCTTTTTGAAAATTTTTAGGAAAGATTAAACTGGCCAGACTGGCCATTTCATCTCTCCATATGCTTCATTGATAACCTGTGCAAGACCTGTATATATCGCTGAAAAACCACAAATAATCCCTTCTATTCCGGCAATTCTCGTAATAGATTCAATACCGGTTATATCTCCAAGTGCCAGGAGAAAGAAGAGGATTGCAAGTGAAGCAAAAACGAACTGCATGGCACGGTTAAACATGAGAGTTCCAAGGAACATGATGGAAGTAAATATTCCCCACATGATAAGGTATGATGCCATGGCGATATTGCCGCCAGTTCCTTCAGTCAGTCCTGCGACTGGAAATATCAGAATTAGGACCAGAGAAATCCAGAAAAGTCCGTATGAGAGAAACGCTGTGGTTCCAAAGGTATTATTCTTTTTCCATTCCATGAGACCTGCTATTATCTGGGCAGTCCCTCCATAACAAAGGCCCATTGCAAGGATCATTGATCCTAATGAAAATAATCCTGCATTATGAAGGTTTAAAAGAACTGTTGTCATTCCAAATCCTAAAAGTCCTAATGGTGCCGGATTTGCAGTTATTTCAGATATTATCATGTTGTTTGAAGAATTATATGTCATAAGCACCGCTCTTTTTTAATGATAACCTGAAAGGAGATCATAGAAAATTATCCGGTATAATATTTGAGTATATATGCTGAGATACTATGTTCAAATACAAAGTGTCAGGCAGGTTTATTGTATCTCTTAAGCTAATTAGTAAAGGTTTTTTAAACATGAAAGAATCCTTGAGTATAAAAGAGGCCTTGGACAATATTTCCGGGTGCAGTAATCACCATGAAAGTGGAAAAAAACGTTCTGCTATAAAGCCCGGTCTTATTGTTGATATAATCCAAAAGCAGGATCAGCGAACAGGAAAAACCACCAGGGGAATTGTCAGAGAGATATTAACTGGTTCCCCTACTCATCCACATGGAATTAAGGTAAGATTAACTACTGGACAGGTTGGCCGCGTTAGTTCAATAATCCATAAATAATATAATCCATTTTATTTTATACTGCAAAAATTATATTAAAAAATTCTGATTACTAATTATTTATCTTTTTTATTTGAAGGTTATATTCAAAAATAGGTCAAAATTGAGTATCATAATACTTCAATTAAGCGACCGGTATTTACACTTCTTGAGAGCCTGGTCCATGGATAGGCACAACCATTTTTTAAAAAAATATCTGGGGATATGCGAGCATATATGTGTTCATCATGGATATATCTCCAATAGGATAAAAATTTTGAATGTGGGCCAATCAGACAAATGGGGCGTCTCTGTGGTGGCCTGATGGGATTTTTCAACACAAGTCAGACAAATTTTTGTTTTAGTGTTCTCTCATACAATATCAGGGTATTTTTAGAAAATTCCTTTAAATTGGACTTAAATGGTAAGTTTATAGGTATGATCTCGCAATCTTAATCACCTTAGCCAAATTGACCATCAGTAAGTAATCGACAGTTATTTAAGAATTTGTCGGGGTATCTCTAATTTAACCATTTTGTCGGTTTTTTCACCTCAGTTTGTATTATCATCTCTCAGGTATCATTCTGGTCATATAGGGACTGGCATCATTTTGGATGTGATGGTATGGCCGGGGATACGGGTACTACTCAACCTGATAATCAATCAACTCCTGATTTTTCAGCAACAGTCAAAGATATTTTTCTAAAATATCATACTGGTCCCTCGGGTTTATCTTCTGATGAAGCTGAGATAAGGATTTCTAAATATGGAAAAAATACCCTCCAAAAAACCCGAAAAAAATCTGTTTACGTTCGATTTATCGCGAATTTTACACATCTTATGGCTATCCTTCTTTGGATAGGAGGATTTGTCGCTTTTTTTGCTAACATGCCCCAGCTTGGCGTAGCAGTCTGGATGGTAAACCTCATTAATGGGGCGTTTTCTTTTTGGCAGGAATTCAGAGCAGAAAAAGCAGCAGATGCACTCATGCAGCTGCTGCCTCCGAAAGTCCGAATTATTCGTGAGGGTGAAACCAGAGAAATTGCTGCTGAATTTTTGGTCCCAGGAGATTTACTGGTGCTTGCTGAAGGTGACCATGTTTCAGCTGATGGCCGGCTCATAGAAGCATCACAATTAAGAATTGATCAATCAACCCTGACCGGAGAGTCACACCCGGTGAAAAAAATTTCTGATCCCTTCTATGATATCGGTCTTTCAAAAATTGAATTTCCAAACCTGATTTTTGCCGGGACCAGTGTTGTATCAGGTACCGGTCTTGCAGTTGTCACGACAACAGGTATGGCCACAGAATTTGGCAAAGTTGCCAACCTGACACAGGGAATTGAAGAAGAAAAAAGCCCGCTGCAACAGGAGATGGTCCATGTAACAAGGATGGTGACAATTGTTGCAGTAAGTGTCGGGATTCTTTTTTTTCTTATATTAATTACCATGACCACAGTTACCATCGCCGAGAGTTTTATTTTTGCTTTGGGAATGATCGTTGCGTTTGTTCCAGAAGGACTCTTGCCTACTGTGACCCTGGCCCTTGCACGCGGATCGCAGCGAATGGCTAAACGAAATGCTCTCATAAAAAGATTATCTGCAGTCGAGACCCTTGGATGTACGTCGGTTATCTGTACAGACAAAACCGGAACATTGACCCAGAATGAAATGACGGTTCAAAAAATCTGGATACCTGGTGCATTTTTTTCTGTTTCAGGAGTAGGGTATTCACTTGAAGGGGAGATTCATCCTGCTCGTAATGAAAGGAATACCGGGGATGAACAAACCCTTAAACAATTCTTCATAGCCGGTTCTCTCTGCTCTAATGCCAGACTGATTAGTAATGAGGAGAATTCACTTCAACGAACCGTTCTTGGTGATCCGACTGAAGCAGCTATACTGGTTGCAGCTGCAAAGTATGGAATTAGCTATGAAGAGGAAAACCATAATTATCCTCGTGTAAAGGAATTTCCATTTGATTCAAGACGGAAACGAATGAGCACGGTTCACTATACTGATAATTCATATGTGGTATACCTGAAAGGAGCTCCAAAAGTAGTCCTTGACTTATCAAAAGAGTATCTACAGGGATCACAGGTAATTCAGCTTTCTGAAGAAAAGCGTTCAGAAATAATGAGGGTTAATGATTCATTGGCTGAACAGGGACTTCGTATACTTGCAATTGCCATGAGGAACCTGTCTTCGGACTCATCATTTGATGAACCTGATGATGTTGAGCATGATATAACATTCCTGGGCCTTATTGCCATGATGGACCCCCCACGGGCAGAGGTTGCAACAGCGGTACAAAAATGTCATCATGCTCATATCCGGATTATTATGATAACTGGTGACTATGGGCTGACTGCGAAGAGTATTGCACGCCGTATAGGTATAGTTACTGGTGATAATCCCAGGATCGTAACCGGGTCTGACCTTGACCGGATGGCTGATGGAGAATTGAAAAAAATTCTTGAGGATGAAGTGATTTTTGCACGGGTAGCCCCAGAGCACAAATTACTAGTGGTAAAAACTCTGCGGGAATCTGGTCACATAGTAGCGGTAACTGGTGATGGAGTTAATGATGCACCAGCTCTGAAAAAAGCGGATATCGGGGTTGCCATGGGAATTACCGGCACCGATGTTGCCAAGGAAGCGGCTGATATCGTCCTTACTGATGATAATTTTGCATCAATTGTCAATGCTGTTGAAGAGGGGCGGGCGGTCTATGCAAATATCAAGAAATTTACCGGCTATATTTTTACCAGCAACACCCCTGAAGCAGTGCCGTTCATCCTGTTTGCTTTCAGTAAAGGCAGGATACCTCTTGCTCTTGATGTTATGCCTATCCTTTCAATAGATCTAGGAACAGACCTTGTTCCGGCACTCTCTCTTGGATCAGAACCGCCGGAAGAGGGTGTCATGGATAAGCCGCCTCGAAACCTCAAAGAGCATGTCATCACAAGATCATTACTGTTGAAATCGTATCTCTGGTTGGGTCCGATACAGAGCCTGGCGGTAATGTCAGCGTTCTTTTATGCGTACTGGACCAGCGGATACTGGGGTCAGATATTTGATCTTCCAGCGCAAGGGCCGGTTTATCATTCCGCTGTTGGTATGGCTCTTGCTGCCGTAGTAACCACTCAGATAGGTAATGTTCTGGCACACCGGACAGAACGATCATCAATTTTTTCTGCAGGTTTTTTCACGAATAAAATGGTCTGGGTAGGTATTGTCAGTGAAATTATTATCATTATTGTACTCATTTATGTTCCCTTTTTCCAGGAAATTATTGGGACTGCTCCATTCCCCCTGGAAAACTGGATCTTTCTTTTTGCCTGGGCCCCTGCTCTCTTACTTGCGGAAGAGTTGCGAAAAGGGATAATGAGAATGCTGGATAAGAAAAAAAGTCTAAAGATGCAAACGGGAGGAATATCATGAACATAATAATTTTTGGATGTGGGAGGATGGGTTCAGGTCTTGCACACAGACTTGTACAGTCTCATCACACCATTACCATCATCGATCATGATCCAAAAGCTTTTGAGCGACTTGGTACTTCGTATACCGGGAAAACAATCATACGGGATGCTCTGGACAGAGAATCATTTCATGAAAGCGGGATAGAAAGGGCAGACGGGGTTGCTGCAGTGACCGGAAATGATGCAGTAAATATTGTTGTTGCACGGGCTGCCAGGCAGATGTATCGAGTTCCCAAGGTCATTGCACGAACTCATGATCCACGATATGCGGATATCTATCATAAGCTGGGGATTGAAACCGTTACCAACGTTGCACTAGGAATTGAAAGAATATCTGAGATGTTAACCTTTTCTCACCTGGATATCATTCATGGATTGGGTAATAATGAAGTGGGGATAGTAAAGTATGAAATTCATCCCACCCTTGCAGGTCACCAGGTTAAAGATCTCACGATTCCCGGTGAGATTATTATAATCTCCCTTACCCGGAGAGGAAAGACCATGATCCCGACTCTTGGCGCCACTTTTGAGAAGGGAGACGTAATATACCTGGCAGTTGAAGAGCAGTCAGTTGATAAACTGAAAGAGTTGATGATGGTTACAGGAGGTGGATGATGGGTATTTCTGTTCTTATTGCAGGAGGAGGAAAGGTAGGAACGCACCTTGCACAAATCCTGATTTCCAGCGGTCACCATGTGGTTATATTAGAAAATGGGAAAGAGGATTATGAACGCTTAAAACTGGAATTTCCTTCATCGGTGTTAGTGAAGGGAGATCCGTCAAATCCCCATGATCTCAGTAAGGCAGGGATAAAAACAGTAGGTGTTGTTGCTGCTGTTACCCGGGATGATGAGATGAACCTTGTGATTGCAAGTCTTGCCAGGTTTGAATTCAGAGTGAAAAGGACGATTGCCCGTGTGAATACTCCGAAACATGCCTGGCTTTTTACCCGTGAAATGGGTGTGGACGTTTTGATAAACCAGGCGGATTTTATGGCTCATTTGATCGCCCGTGAGATGTCAGTGGGAGATATGCTGACTATGTTCAAGCTGCAGACTGGTGAATACTCTCTCGTGGAAAATGTTGTCAGAACAGGTTCAAAAGCGGCTGGAAAAGTAATAAAAGATATTCAATTTCCACAGGAGTGTATTATATCAGCGATCATTAGAGAGGGAAAACTTGTTATCCCTCGTGGAAGTGTGATGCTGGTACCAGGTGATGAAGTACTGGCAGTCATGCATGTCTCCTCTGTTGAATCAGTAAAAGAGATTTTACAAGGATCTTAAAAATTGTCAGGTATTTCCTGATTTTTTTTGAAATTGGAAGATTATTAATGAAATTGAAGAATTTTTAACAGGGGAAAAAAATATTACTTCTCAGTCTATTGTAATCAATATCCAGTTCTTCTGTTCAATTTTTTTTAAATTTTTCATTGGTGATGATTTCTTTATACGCAAATATTATCTGCATCACATTAAACGTGATTTAGATAAGGAAATCTTTTTTGTAGAAAAGAGATGTAATATTAGACAATGCGTCATCATCTACTGTGTTGTCCGGTTAGACCAGGAAGGTCCGGCATACTATGACAACAATTAATCTTCTGCTTGTGGATGACCAGGAAGAACTTTTGGATATTACCCGGCTTTTCCTGGAAAAAGGAGGAGACATTCAGGCAGACACTACCACCTCTGCTATTTCTGCAATAGAGATGCTTAAAACAAAAAAATATGATGCAATTGTTTCTGATTATGAGATGCCTCAAATGGATGGCATTGAATTTCTCCGGACAATCCAAAGACAGGGTCTGGAAAAACCTTTCATTATATTTACTGGCAGAAGCAGGGAGGAAATTGTAATTGAGGCCCTGAATTCAGGTGCTGATTTTTACCTGCAAAAAGGTATTGAACCTAAAGTACAGTTTGCAGAACTGCGCAATATGATTCATCAGGCAGTTATGCGAAAACGGGTAGAAGAAGCACTTATTCAATCTGAAACGAATTATAAAACCCTTGTTGAGTATACCCAGGATTCAATATACTTGGTGGATAAAAGAGGACGGTACCTCTTTATGAATACACACCACAAAGATAGACTTGGAATTACCGAAAAAAACTGCCAGGATTATTTTTATGAAGACCTTCATGATGACAATGAATCAGCTCATTTTCTCTCTCTTGTCAGGACAGTGGTGGAAAAAGGGGAAGCTTTGAGCGATGAATACGAAAAAGATGGTAGGTGGTTTGTCAGATCCTTTAGTCCGGTAACGAATGAAATTCTCAGACTTACTATTGCCGTAACTGTTATATCAACAGAAATTACCCATACCCGCAGCCTGGAGAAAACAGTCCATTCACTCGAGGAGTACTATAAAATCCTCGTAGAAGCAATGCACGATTCAATATATGCAGTGGACCGGAATGGTAATTACCGATTCATGAATTCTCATCATCAGAAAAGACTTGGTATTGTTGGTGATTATGCTTGTACATCGTATGGTGACTATCACTCTGAAGAAGCGACAAAGCGTTTTCTCTCCCATATTCAGATAGTAATCAATACCGGACAGCCTTATTATGATCGTTATTCTGAAAATAACAGGGTGTTTGTGAGGACTTACAGTCCTGTATTAAATAAATCCGGTACTGATGTTGAAGAAATTGTCGTAATTTCCATAGAACCACAGGATCGGTATTAATTTTTTTTAAAGACCTTGATAATTGTTGGTGATCTTTTATTCTCGGATTATTACGTCTTCATTTTCATTAAACGGATTTGTACGAGCTGATAAAGAAAATAAATAAGGATAATTTGTTTTCAGGTATTCCAGATATGAAAGCCATATGGGAATCATAAGTGAATATACACGAGTTATATCTCCTGACAAATGGCTGATATCACTTCCTGGAAGATTACTACATTCTCCACGGTGATGGAGTTCTTCTGTTAAATGAAATACTGCCTGAAGTACCTCTGTAAATGATTCATGTTCCAGCAATACCGGATTTTCTAAGAGCCTTACTAAAAAATCTCTTTTATTAATTAACATTTTTCGAAGTTTCTGTAAATCATTACAGGAAATTTGAATTTTGTATGAAAAGTTTTGAATTTCTTTTTTTTTAATCGGGAAATCTTTGATCTCCCATGTTGTAAGAGAAGAGAAAAAAGAGATTTTTTGAGGTTTATTATCATCAAACGATCCACAAAATCTAATTAGAGGGGTTCCAACTTCTGAAAAAAAAACTCCAATAACCATGTTGAGTTTATTAAGTTTATTTTTCATTGCCCTCCTTTCCATCATCTGGTGGAGAAACAGTGTCACCAATAAAACTTCTATAGGTAGGAATGCGAGGTCATGAAGAGTAAAAATAGCAATATGATGAAAATCATGAAAAATAATCAAGTGTATAAAAAAAATCAAAAAAGAGGAACAACAAAGGGATAATGCAAATAATACTAACCATTTTTTATTTGAAATCATGGATATTGAATATGTGCATTCCTTTTACAATATTTTTTTCTATTGACTAAAAAAAGATTATAATGAGTATAGTTTTCCAGTACTTGTTGCATATAGCCAGTATCCGTGCCCGGATTTCAGAAGTGTATCTTCACTATTAGCCCCTGTTCCTTTCCTCATTATAACATCTGAATATTTTTGGGAGATCTCATCATATCCAACCAGGTACTGCCAAAAATCTCCGAGTGAACTCATTGCATCTTTTGCTTTTTCAGGGCCTGTGCCTCTTGCACCGATTGCATTCCATCCCGGTTCTATCGGTCTGAATCCTCCACTTACCGGATCAAGCCAGAGGGTTGTATCAGTTCTTTCCTGGGAATAGATCCAGAATCCGGTAAGGGGCAATAATATCGTGTCTTTTTTAACCTTTGTCCAACCTGAAGTTGCATTTGTATAGGTAAAGATAGAATGTCCGCCTGTTTTTATATCCGAGAATATTGCAGCAGTATCAGTTCCTGCTGACAAGGATTTTGGAGGGGTAAAGAAATTCCAACCCGGAAGGAATGTCATTACATAGGAATTTCCTGTTCCGGTAACAGTGATATACTGTTTTTTTGTTTCAGAATCTGATCCTTTCGGTCCGGTACAGGTAAGTTTTACATCATATTTCCCCGGATTATGATAAACGTGTGAAGGATTTTTTTCTGATGATATCTCCTCGTCACCAAATTCCCAGGACCAGCTTTCAACATTTCCCAGGGATTTGTCTGTAAATTGAACAGTGAGGGGGAAAGGCCCCGTCCGGGGAGAAGCTTCAAAATCAGTTGCAGGTGGGAGGGATGTGGGTGATGCAAGGGGAAGTTCATCAACATTTTCTCCTCCTATCCGGTAAACCTCATCGCAAAAGCCATCCCCGTCCGTATCTTCATGGGTCTCGGAAAATCCGGTGCCATCAGGCGCAGCCCAGTAATTGCCACCAATAAAAGGACCGGTCATGATGTTCGGACCAGGACTTTTTGCCACATTCCAGGTTACCTTAGCATCTGATGAGAGTGCCACATTCATGGTATTATTAAGAAAATTATCATAGACGGTAATGCCTTCTCCAGTTAATGATATTCCTGCCTTGTTATTTTCTGCAATAACATTTCCCCTGATTACAGAATTGTATCCTGATGTTATCCGAAGTGCTGGTCCGTCTGAAGTCCAGACAATCGTATTATTAATTATATCCAGGTATGAAGAAGATTCACCGTAAACTGCTGAACTGGTAGAGTTCCAGATTACATTATTATCAAGTGTTCCTTTGTTTATTCCTTCAAACCTGACACCGGCATAATTCTCAAAAATCCAGTTATTTGTTATTATTGCATCATTTCCCCTAACGGCAACCGCAGGACGGATACTAGTCTCTGACCATGCACCGGTAAGTGAAAAATTATCAAGTATAACTCCTGCTCCGGTAATACTGACCGGTGTTCCAGTAAACTGGGAGTCGATTATCGGTTTTTGTTCGTCATCCGATTCAATGCCTTTCAGAGTCAGGGGTTTTGAAATCGTTAATCTTTCCGGGTAATATCCATATTTTACAAGAATGGTTGAACCTGGAGATGCACTATTAATCGCTGCCTGGATGAGTGAATGGTCGTCCGGGACAGTAATGGTCGTTGGTTCAGAAACCGTGATATAATTCTTTTTTACCTCCATTGATTCTCCCTGCGGGGTGTCGCAGGTTAGGGATACAGTATAAATACCGTTCAGGGAATAGGTATGAACTGGATTTTGTTCTGTTGAGGTAGCACCATCTCCAAACTGCCAGAGCCATCTTTCCGGGTTTCCTGATGAGGTATCATGGAATGAAACCGTAAGCGGAGCACTACCACTTGCCGGAGACCCGTAAAAGTCAGCTTTTGGGCCGGATATTAGCTTATATCCTGCTCTGATGCAGGCATTTGCCTGAGGATCCCAGGTGGTAAGGTCTGACCAGTTACCCTCTGAAGTTTTTACATAACTCTGTCCTGGTATAGCACTTGCTTTACTGCTATACCCGGCTATGGGGTATTCGACTGGAACAGGAAAACCATAATCCGGTGTGTTAAAGTCAATAACAAGAGAAAATTTCTGGCCTTTTTTTATCTTTACTGGAAGATCCAGTATTAGATTGTGATATCCTGGAATATCGTATTGTTCTACGCTTGTAACTTCTGCAGACTTCGTCCCAACTGGACCGTTTTCAGGATCCAAATATACTGATACCGTTACACTTGTTCCAACCTGGGGAATGTAAAAGCCTGCACTCGTAATTTCAATATCTGCATCGGCGGTGAATACGTTGGCTGCCGAAGCAGTTGAAAATCCAAATCCGAAACTGTTTACCCATCCCAGGGTGTCATATCCATATGTTCCGTCATTTCCTGATGTGTCTGCTGAAAATGCAGATATTCGATTTGCTATGAGGTAATCATAGTAGGATACATAGAAATAACCTTTATCCCCCCAGTTTGGGCCCCAACTGTTAGCACAAATAAATGCTCCATCGCCCGCCGGAGTATTACTAAAATTTGAAGCTGGAAATGTATCATCCCACCCGATTATGGAGATCGCATGATTTGGAGTATCATTCTTTGGATTATAAAATGCGTGTGTTTGCTCTTGATAATATTGATTATTAAAAGAGATGGTTGTATACAGACATCCAAGGTTTACGATTCCCCATTTTACATTTTCATTATCAAGGGGTCCGGATCTTCCCGGGATCATCGGGACATCACTGACAAGGGTTTCAACTGGAAGACTTCCTGGAGAAACAAAGGAATAAGGATTATAGGGGTCGAGTTTTTCCGGAACCGGGCCGGATCCCCTAAGAAAGTATGCCGCAGCCATGAGATCGTTGCCTCCATCTGCAAAATCAAAACCCTCAGGATCATAGACGGATACATGGTTTTTCAGATTGTTTTCAGAAAAATCTTTCTCGGATTCAGGGAGCATTGAAGATTCAAGAGATTTTAACGAGGAAAAGTCCCAGCAGCTTCCACTCTGGCCCTGGTCACGAATGTCTGGGACTCTTCCTGATTTGCGAAGGTCAAAAGTTGCGGGGTAATCTGTTAATATGCGAAGTCCTGATATTTTTTTCCCGACCAGGTGAGATAGGTCCAGGGGACTTTCCCGCAATGCACCGCTGCCACAACAATAGGTGCTTTCATTCTTTGTACTGGCTGAAAATTCTTTAGTTTGCCATTTTTCTGACAAAGGAGCAAATGATCCGGCATTTTCATCAGCAACCAAAGAACAAGAAAGTATACCTAAAATGAGAAGAATTAACAGGATAACTCTTGGTACCAGTATTGTATCTGCCATCTGTTCCTCATCTCTGTAATTTATATTCTCACCTCATACATAATGTATGTTTCATAAAAAAGAGAAAATAAAACAGGATGAACGTGGTTATTCTGAACTAGTAATATGAACTGGTTTTTTAACCAGAATGAACAGTATTGTTGCAATTACCAGGATAACCGGGAAGAGCTCCAGGCTGGTATAAAGACCATACATATCAGCAAGTACTCCGGAAACTGAAACTCCGACTCCTCCGGCTCCCATGGCGATACCAAGGAACAGTCCGGAAATTAGTCCTACCCTAGAGGGTATCATCTCATGGGACATGGCTATTGTTACTGAAAATGAAGCCCAAAGCAGGAATCCAAAAATCATCATCGAAAGAATCAGGAGTGCTCCGTGAGTTAACAGGATTGCAATGAATGCAGGAATTGAGGCAAGAGTAGTTGTAACCACGACCTCTTTTCTTCCGATTCTGTCTGATAACATCCCGCCACCCATCTGACCGGCGACACCAGCAAGAAGCATGAGACTTACCAGCATGGTTGCCTCCAGCAGTGGATATCCTTCAAGGACAAGATATGTAGGGAGAAATGTCATGGCTCCAAATGTTACCCATGAACGAAGTGTTGCTCCTGAAAAAAGAAGAATTACCGGTTTCCAGTCTTCTTTTATCTTCCTGGTATCTCCATGAACTACCAGACACTCATCTGATATAGGATGATAATAGAGAACAAAAGCGGCAATTGCCGCAGGAACTATGAGCCAGATCACCTGCGGAACTCCACCGGAAGAGAGAATTATTCCGGCAATGATCGGTCCTAGAGCCATACCCAGGTTTCCCCCTACTACAAAGAGTGATGTCAATTTTCCCCGGGAACTTCCACTTGCAAGGGCACTGACCTTGCACAGGGCACCGGGATGAAAACTGGCATGACCTATGCCTGAAATTACAACGCAAACCAGCATGATACAGTAGAAATCTGGCACTAGTCCAAGTAGGGAAACTCCTATTCCTGATAACAGAATTGACAATCCTATGCTCACTTTTAGTCCCTTATTATCTGCAAGGTAGCCAAATATCGGCTGGAGCATTGACGAGGTCAGACTGTGGATAACCGGAAGCAGAGCTGCTTGAAAGTACCCATACCCATACATGGTAATCAGCACCGGTTGCAGTGCCATGAGAACTGGTGCATAAATGTCGTTGATTAAATGTGCAAATGATAATTCAGCAACTCTTCTTAATGGATTCATGATTCATTCTCCATGATATTTTGAAAAGAATTTTCTTGTCTCGTCATGGAAAGGCTCTTTCTTACTTCATCCAATCGCTCATCATAGACAGATTCTATTGCATGTAAGATATTTTTGAGCGTGTTCATCTCATCGGGAGATAAAGGTCCAATCCGTTCAATTATTCTTAGATAGACCATTTCATGGACCTTTTCATGGGCTCTGTATGCAATATCTCCTTTGGGGGTAAGCATCAGGTATACTTCCTTTTCATTTTTTATCCCCCTGACTTTTGTTACCAGACCACGTTTTGATAATTTTGAGAGTTGCTGTGATGCGGCCCCTGGTGTTACTCCGAGAATATCCGCAATAGTTCTGACATTATTCTCCGGATTATCTCCAACGGCCTGCAGAACATGAATATCTGAAGGAGTAATCAGTTCTTCTATCCCGTAATTTCTGGGTAATTTTTCTGATTCATTCAGTTTATTCATAATACGCATCCAGACCTGGTACAGGTTCCGGAGTTTTTGGTCATCTTTCATTTTACTTAGTAACTAAGCGATTTAGGTACTATATAATCCCTCTAGTGTTGGTGTTCCATACACCTAAAATATTTAAAAGAAAAATTATTTTTTCTCCCATCGGAGAAGGTTCATCACTTCTGATAATGTTTTACCACGCCGAAGTTCTTCCCTGATACGAAGTTCAGTATTGTATACTTCCCGTGCTCTTCGTGCAATTTCATATGCCCGTGTTTTTGGAATTACCACAACGCCACTTTCGTCAGCAACAATCCAATCGCCGGAAGAGACTATCTGTCCCCCACAGGTGATTTCTGCACCGATTTCTCCAAATCCCTTAGGTTCTCCTGCATTAGGGACCATGCCACGTGCCCATAGCGGGTAGTGAATCTTTTTGATATCATCGATGTCACGTGCAGAACCATCTATTACTACTCCCTCAATTCCCCGGTTGATACAGGATATGGTCGCCAGTTCTCCCCAGGGGGCGACGTGAAGTCCCTGGTCGTTATTGATGACAATAATATCTCCCGGACCTGCGATATCAATAGCTTCAACAGGTTTGGCCCAATCTCCGGCAAAAGTCTGGACAGTTACCGCTTTTCCCACCGCTTTTGTCCCCGGACAGATGGATATCATACCTGTCATGGCACCCTTCCGGTGCATTGCATCAGAGATATTCGAAGAAGACACAAGGCTCAAAATTTCTTTTATTTCATCTTCAGGGTTCAGAGCAGGCCCTGTATCCTGAACCGGTTGGTCCATGGTTTGTCGTATTCTGCGCGTAGAGGATATGACATCCGAAGATCGGATAATCGCTCCTCCGACGATAACAATTCTGGCACCTGCTGCAACTGCTGCTGATGCAGTTTTTTCTGACATTCCTCCTGCAGCGGCAACAGGAATATTCACCTTTCCGATGACCTTCTGAAGCAGTTCAAGTGAATCCGTTCCAGTCATCTGCTGGTCAATTCCGGTATGGGCACAAAGGTAATCCACACCTAATTTTTCAAGTTCTTCTGACCGTTTTGAAGGATTTATGACAGAAATAAGGTCTGCCATAATGTTAACACCATATTTTCTGGCAGCACGTACTGACTCTTCAATAACAGAATCATCACTAGCTCCGAGGACACAAACAATATCTGCACCTGCTTTTGCGGCCATTTCAACTTCAATAGCACCAGTATCTGCCGTTTTCATGTCGGCAATTACCAAATGGTCAGGAAACGCATCCCTGATTTTTGTAATCGCCCGAACCCCCTCGCTCTTAATGAGAGGGGTTCCAACCTCAAGCCAGTCAGCTCCGCCTGTAACTGCTTCTCCTGCAATAACCAGAGCCCTGTCAAGTTCTACCAGATCCAGCGCGACCTGGAGCACCGGCCGATTCATAGGTGTACGTCTCCTGTTTATACGATAACTGTTCCCTTCATGTCCGATGTATTTGTTTTCTGATTACTGGTTTGAAGATGCCAGAGAAGATACTTAAATCTCCCGGAATTGATAGATCCTAGTACATCGTGTCTGGTAATACGATTTAAGTGGGGGCTTACTATGCAATTCGCGCATCTAACTTTGGTAGTGAAACTGTTATTTTTGACCGGTTTTCTTTTATCCGGTGTATCCTGTAATGTTTTTGGAGACGATCACAATGAACCGCTGGGTGATACCCAGGGATCCGGGCAGACCGCTTCATATGTTCCTGGTGAAGTTATTGTGAAATACAAGGATGGGACTGTTGCAGCTCTTGCAGCAGAAGGAACTGGTCCTGTAGCTCTTGAATCTCTGGGAGCGGAAGTTGCGGCAGATTTCTCTTCAGATGGTCTGGCAAATCTTCAGGCGCTGGATATTTCCGGTCCTCTTTCTGTGAAAGATGCCATTCTTGAACTTGAGCAGTCTCCGTACGTGGCATATGCCGAGCCAAACTACATAATTTCTCTTTCTCTCCCTGATGTTGAACCGGCAGAAACGGATGAACCTGGTGAAATATCTGCCTTGTCATACCCGAATGATCCAAAATATTCAGATCAATGGGGTCTTTTAAACACCGGACAGTCAGGTGGTAAAAGTGGTGCAGATATCAGTGCAGCAAAAGGGTGGGAAATTACCAAAGGTTCCCGTTCAGTTGTAGTTGCAGTTATTGATACCGGTGTTGATCATTCGCATCCTGATCTTGCGGCAAATATCTGGACAAATCCCGGCGAAATTCCTGGAAATGGTATTGATGATGATGGAAACGGATATATAGATGATGTTCATGGATATGATTTCATCAATAACGATAACGATCCCATGGATGACAACGGTCATGGTACCCATTGTGCCGGGGTCATTGGAGCAATTGGGAATAATGGAGTTGGAATTGCAGGTCTGAACTGGAATGTTCAGATAATGCCGTTAAAATTTTTACGGGCTGATGGGAACGGTGATACTGCGGCCTCCCTTAATGCTATCGCTTATGCAAAACGAATGGGGGCAGATGTAATAAGTTGTTCATGGGGAGGAACAGCAAAAAGTCAGGCATTAGGTGATGCAATTGCTTCGACCAATGTGTTATTTGCCTGTGCTGCCGGAAACGCCGGATCAAACAATGATGCAACACCTCATTATCCATCAGGATTTGATTCACCACATATCATTTCAGTTGCTGCTTCAAATGCCAATGATGGAATTCCTTCATTCTCAAACTATGGGGTTACAACAGTTGATGTTGCCGCTCCAGGTGATGCAATAATGTCGACGTATCCTTCAGCTCTTGGCTATCAGTATGTCAAAATGAAAGGAACTTCCATGGCAACCCCGCATGTTGCCGGACTTGCAGCTCTCCTCCTTTCAAAGGATCCATCGCTTTCACCTACAGCGTTAAAGTCAAAAATTATGGAATCAGTTGATAAATTATCTGCCTTTTCTGGTAAAATCATATCCGGGGGACGAATAAATGTTAATACGGCACTTGGTGGTAGTGGTGGAGGATCATCAGGTGTTGTTGCCCTTCCGGGTCAGAGTAATGCACCTAAGGATCTTAACGGTGACGGGAAATATGAAGATGTAAATGGTAATGGCCGTACAGATTTCTCTGACGTTGTATTATTTTTCAAACAGATGACCTGGATTAGTACAAACGAGCCGGTAGCAGCATTTGACTTTTCAGGTAATAACAGGATAGACTACACAGATGTAGTACGACTTTTTAAAATGATATAATTTTTTTTATTTTTCTTCAGGGGACCATCTGTTTTTGAAGAAAATTTCTTTTCCTGGTTTTTTAGGAGGCATTTGAACTTCTTTAGGATAGCCTGAAGGGATCATCGAAACCAGGGAATATGGTTCAGGAATTTCCAGGAGTTTTGCAATCTGGGGAGCATAATCTTTTTTGTCACCAGCCACCCAGCAAGTTCCAACTCCGTAACCCTGAAGACAGGTTATCATGTTCATAGTAGCTGCACAACAATCCTCAAGGTAATACTTGGCGTTTTTATCCCCACATGTGATAAAACAGGCTGCTGCATCTGCTATGAACTTCCCATGATCGGCGATGTCTGCAATTTTTCTTAAGAGATCACGGTCTGTTACCACACCTATTAGCCAGGGTTGAAGGTTCATTGCGGTGGGTGCCAGTCTTGCACATTCAAGGGTATCCTTGATAATTTCTTCACTGATCGGAGTATCAGTATATGATCTGACACTTCTTCGGGATTTGATAATCGTTGATCCAAGATTCATAATTTTCACCATATAATCAGGATGTATCATTCTTTTCAGAGCTGCCTTATCATACCCGGATACAATTCCAGTTCCTGAAATGATGTAACTCATCCGGATAATACTTCTTTCATACCGTCTTTGATTAGTTTCCGGAAGTATTTGCCGTTTAATTACTTAAATTGTCGTGCCCGGAAAAGGTGTTACTGTTGAAGTAATAGAGAGATTGCTTAAAAAGTCTGTATAGCAAACGCAATTTATTATTTACAAGGATTTTTCTTTCATATTCACGATAGATATACATTATGGTCCGGATGGTCTAATGATCTATCTGTCTCGGTCATTTCTTCGATTTTGACCATATAATTCTTTTTTATGATGAAATGATCAGGTTATCTTCCACCTTTACTGTCCATGATAAAATGATAGGAAACATATATCGCTTCATAGATATATTATTCAACACATAATATTCAGGAATAGTATATGGTGGGAGGCGATATGTCTCTGCAATTCTCCAGGGGGGATGAGGAGATTGCAGAATTATTTAAGGATATCGGGATTAAGCGTAATGCTGCCCGGGTATTAGTGTTGATGTTCAGGGATTCTGATCTGACATCGCGTGACATGGAACGTATTTGTGATCTCAGGCAACCAGAGGTGAGCATTGCACTTACCTACCTGATAAAACGCAAATGGGTAAAAAAGGTTAATCAATATTCCGAGAATAAAGGAAGACCTGTTCTTATCTATCATTTAGGGCGTTCTATTGATGATATCCTTGAAGAACTGAAAAATGAGATAGTCGGTGATTACGACGAGAAGATAAAAGAGATTGAAAAAGTAAAAGAACTGTTAAAAGAACAAAATTAGCATAAACACAGAATAATTGAAGAATCCCGGATATGGTCTTTATCTAAATCATCTCATCCGTTTTTTTTCAGAGAAACAACATACTTCTTGGATTTATCGGTAAATCATAATTGGAAGATAATTCTATAATCCTGAGGTTACTGATTGGATAGTTCTGGTAAAATCATCATCATCCCATGGTTCAAGTTCGACAAGTCGGTTGTCAAATACTGAGTACAAAGCACCCCTGACTGATTTCATTCCCAGGGTTTTGGCAACTCTCCGGTATATTTCAACTTGTAATTGATATGATCTCTTTTTGGTGAGTTCAATTGCCGGGATATCTTCACTCTTATAGTCTACTACCAGGAATGTTCCATCTTTTCTTTTTAGAACGAGGTCAATCCGTCCAGTAAAAAAAATTCCTATTATTGGGACGGTAAATGCCATTTCATTTTGTTTCCAGGTAATTTCTGACTCTGGAAAATGATTCCAGAATTCTTCATACACTGAATGAATTTGATTCTTCCTGTTTTCAGTTACTATTCCATATTCCCTGACTACCGATGCGGGATCCTTTCCCCGTAATACTTCGTGAATTGCAGTTCCAAAAGATGTTCCTCCCCCCTCATCACCATGGTGATACTTGAAATCCCTGTCTAGTTTTTGTGTTAACGCGGTAACCTGGAATGGTTGGTTATCATTTCCGTCGCTATCAGGACAGGTTTTTTGGAATAATCCATGACAATCTTCAAGTTCTATTGAAATTTCAAAGGGAGAGGTCCTGGATATTTTCGGTGAAAGATCCCGTGGTGGTGTAATAATGTGAATTTTTAACTCGCTTCCATCTTCAGTTTTGATTTGAGCATATCCTTCACGAATGTTTTGTTCATTTATCCCGAGTGCAGAACATATCCAGCCAAGTCTGGTTTTTTTTGTTTCATCCGGTAATTCTTCTCCTCTGGTTCCACTCATAATGAGATGATCTGCGGCTCTAGTCAATGCCACATATAATAATCGCTTTTTCTCTTCTAAGAGCCGGTCATTAAATTCTTTTTTAAGAAGACTGTAAATGGGAGTTTTTGAAGGTTGTAAATCCTGGTCTGGATCAGGAAGGACAAGACCTAAAAGATCACGTTTACTATCCAGTAAAATCGGTCCCTGTTTCAGGTTTGGTGCTGCTGACATCTCAGCAATAATGCAGATAGGATATTCCAGGCCCTTTGAAGCATGGACGGTCATGATCCTGACTGCGTTCATATTGGGATCATCAATCATGGCTTCTCCTTCCTCCTCTTCCCGATCCAGGGCATCACTTAAATCAGTTACGAGGGATGTCAGATGGTAACTGCCGATATCTTCTCTGATCCTTATAATCTCCAATAATTTATCGATGTTTGAGAGGATCTGATCACCTTCAACAAGTCCCCCGTATACTGAGAGGACTCCGGATTCAATAAGCACTGACTGGATAAGAGTAACAATTCTGACCCTTCCTGAATTTTTTTGCCATGTAGATAAAAGAGTATGTACTTTCGCAATTTCTATGTCATGTTGACCAAATTTCTCTAATTTATCAAAAAAGCAGGTCCCTTTCTCTCTGGATATTTTTAGGATCATAAGGTCAGAAAATCCAAAATATGGTGATCGTAACAGTCCTACCAGGTGAATGTCATCATAAGGCCGGTAGAGAAATGAAAGAAGACTGATGAGATCCAGAATTTCCTGCCTGTTATAAAATCCTGTTCCCTTATGAACATAATATGGAATATTCCTGCATGCAAGAGCATGAATAAGGCGACCAAGATGTGTCCGGCGTTCAACGAGGATGGTGATATCACCGTAATCAGCTGGACGAAGACTAAATGTTCTCTTTCCGTTTTCGTCCCGGACACCCTCCTCATATACCTCAGTCTTTTCTTCGATTATTTTTTTAATGTGGCCAGATATTGCTTCATATTCATCCGGTTCAGAGTCTTCTCTTGCTAATAGCAGTGTTATTGTTCCCTTATGATCCGAACGTTCATCACTAACGGTAATCGGATCATACGTGAATTCCCAAGGTTTATCAGCGGAATTAAACAGATGTGAGAATAGGGTGTTTACAAAGGAGACCACAGGGGGGGAACTTCTGAAACAGATATCAAGGGAAATATTTTTTCCTATGCATGAACTGGTGATAAACTCTCTGGCATCCTTAAACCGGCTGACATCAGCTTCCCTGAAAAGATAGATTGATTGTTTTGGATCACCGACGATGAACAGGCTATTGACAGCAGGAGATGGGTCACCTACGATAGTACTTACAATTTCATACTGAACCGGATCAGTATCCTGAAATTCATCAATGAGAATAAAGCGGTACCTGGAACGGTAGTATGATGCAACTAAATCGTGTTTTTCAAGAAAGAGTTTCCTCGTATACTTAATCAGGTCAGAAAAATCAAGGCCTCCAGATTTTAATTTTTCTTCCCTGACTATTTCACAAAATAACCGGAAGGTTTTTTCAAGGTCGGAAATAAACCTGAGAGTCAGGTGAGAATAATCACTCTCCTTATCAAAGGATAAGCCTGCAATGGCATGAGTATTTTTTTTCAGCCATTCTTTGAGGTTCTTATTTTCTGCTTTCAGTTCAGAAAGAATATCCTCTGACCAGTTGTCTTTTATTCCGCCTCTGAGTTGTTCTTTAGTGAATAAAAGTGCTACATCCAAAAAATCCTCAGGTGTTCCCGGAGCTATCAGTAGTTCCAGATATGGTTTTACTTTTTGAAGGTAGATCATTGCCTTATCGTCACCTGGAACATCCATCAGGGCATATGCCAGGAGTGATGTGACCATTCCGGAAAAAGCAGGGTTATTTTTAATATTGGTAACTTCTCTCTCCTTAAATAGCCTTATCTCATCCTGCCATCGTGCAATTACCGTTTCAGGGTCTTTTTTCAGGTGGGAAAAAAAGGTCTCTGCATCTTCACTTCTAACATAGAGATATCGAATCATCTCTTCGAGGTTTTTTTCACCGATGATGGAAAGGGTGGAAATCAGGGCTTTGACATTTTCTCCCTCATTTGGGGTGTGAATGAGTTTTTTTAATGACAGAGAAAGGATCCGTGAAGCTTCCTGCTGGTCCAGGACAATAAAGGAAGGTTCAAGACCTGCTTCAAATGCAAATTCTCTCAATACACTGGCACAAAATGAATGAAATGTCTGTACTGGTGCCAGGAGAAATTCAAGTCTTGATCTCTCCCAGAAATTACCGTCTTTTTTATCCATTTCATTCCTTATTCGCTCTTTCATCTCAGCTGCAGCTTTGTCGGTGAAAGTCAGGGCAAGAATATTCTGAACAGAAATTCTGCTATTCTTATCAGGATTTTCTGCCCCGAATGTTTTCAGAAGGTCAAGGTACTTTTGAACCAAAACATAGGTTTTTCCTGTTCCTGCTCCTGCGGATACGATGACCGATGTATTATGACTGGATATTGCTTCATGCTGCCGTATTGTTCCGGTCATTTATTCACCCTCTGTTTCGTCAGTTTCCATATCCCTGAACCGGTTAAACCGGCAAATATCTGAATATGGACAATATAAAGAGTTATTACAGGTTTCCTGTGCAACATGAAATTTTCCTGATCTGATTCCGGTAATGTATTGGTGTGCAAAGGTGAGGGAACTATTCAGGATCTCACGAAAATTCTTAGTTCCTGATGCAGCTCTAGTATAATGCCGGTAACCAGGATCCTGAAGTGGCCAGGTCTGTTTGATTTTCCTACTAATTTCAAGATATGAACCTCCGATTCCTATCAAAGGAATAGGTTCATGTTCAGTCATTTTTTCAAGGGCCAGAAGATACAGTGGTAACTGGAGTGCTTTTCCTTCGGTTACCCGGGCTCTGTTAGGGTAAGATGTCCCGGTCTTGTAATCAATGATGGTAAATAGACCCTCCGGAGTTCTATCAACCCTGTCTACTCTTCCCTGAATTTTTATACTCTCTCCATTATCAGTTACAAGTACAACAAATCCGGCATCATTTTTTTCTGTTATGTTACCTGGTTTAATCGGGTATTCGAAATATGTAGGAACCAGGTCTCCATCATTTTCTGCTTCATGTCTTAAAAACCGCCATAACAGACCTGCATTGTTTTCTTCATCCAGGAGAGAAGCTACCGTCGCATGCCAGGCAGGGCTTTGAAATCTGTATCGCCCGGTTTTTTCAATCGCGATGCGATATAGTAACTTTGTCGCTTCATCAAGATCCAGAAGTGTAATTTTTTGGGGTTTAATTTCACACCATTGAGTAAAAAAATCATTCAGAATATCGTGAATAAGAGTTCCTTTTCGGGCTGACGACAGCGTTGGATCTACATCTGTCAATGGCCGTATCCTGATAATTCGTTCAAGAAAGAACCTGAAGGGACAACTGGCATATGTTTCCAGCTGACTGGGTGACCAGATATGGTCAGAACCAAACATCTTCGGGCCACAAAGCCAGTTGATAGTTTCCTTATCATCTGATACTATTCCATCATACACAGAATGAGCAATTCCGGTCCTGTACCAGTCTTCAATTAATATTCGTTGTGCAACTTCCCCATAGGTATGACTTTTTGAAAGCCAGGTAAGGGGATTTTCCGGGCATTCTATCGTCGGAACATATCTTTTCGCGATACATTTTCCCGCTAGTATGGCTGCCCTTTTTTGAGAATGGATAATCTCTCTTCCCCATTGTGATGGTTTTTTTCCTTTTACCACCTGCTCGAAAAAAGAAGAAGTAAGAACTGGCTTTTCTTTCCGTGAATGGGGAGCAGACAAAAAAATTTTCTTACCTGCACAAAGGGTTGATATGAAATAATATTTTTCACCATGAATCACCTCCTCAAGACCCCTGCTTCCCAGTTGAATAGATTCTTCTGAATTAAGGAGAGGGAATCTGGTTGATGGATATGGAATGTCTCCTTCAACAAGCCCACCAAAAAAAATACATGAGTATTCCATCCCCACCACTTGTCGCATTCCCATAATGCGAACCCCCCCCGAATCCTTTGTAAGGTTTACCGGTTCTAAGAGGAGATGTGTCAGGTATCTCATATATTGCGTTAATTCGATCTTTTCTCCCGGTTTAAATAAAGATGATAAACGAGAAAGACATCCCTGAAAATGTTTCAAAGCCTTGGATTCCCTAGTTAGCAATGAATCTGGCTGGTCAGACCAGGATGTATAGAGGTTTTTATCCATCCGGGAATAAATCAGGTCATTAAAACGAGCAGTATATCCGTCGGGTGTAAGATTTTCTGAAAATGTATTGCAAATTTCCTGAATTTTTTTTATCCAGGTAATGGACTCTTCTATTTTTTCTTCTGATATCCAGGAACATGTTTTTCTTAGTTCGTCAATGTTTTCTTTTAGATTATGTAAGGGTATCTCCCATTCATATCCTCCTTCGATACCAGCAGCTCGAATAATCTGGTCAAATTCAGCAATCGTTATTCCGAGTTCAGCTGGTCTGACATTAAAATAAGGATTACTCAGTAGATTTATAACATCTTCACGGGGATAATCACCCATGACAAGAGAGGGAAAGAGGAGTATCGATCCAATGACAGGTTCCCGGATTAAAGGCTCCCCTGCAAACGAATAGGATGCAATCCCGAAATCATCAAGAACCTCCTGTATTTTAGGGAAAAATGATAAAATTTTAGGAAAAACAATGGCAATATCAGAGAGTTTTTCACCTTCAGTATTAAGAGCATGTATTTCTTCAGCTATAGCTTCAAGTTCTTCTATTGTGGAAGAAAAAACCTGTGCTTTTATCGAATTATCAGTTCTGATTGTTGGATTTTTTGTAAATATATCTGTCCGGTTATATATCTCCTGTGCATATTCAATATAAGAGATTTCATGAGGGGAAATCCAATCCGGTGGATTAAAAAGGTCATAGTCAAGGCCTTTTAGGTATTCTAACCGGAAAAGATCAGAGTGATCTCGTAAAGCAAGAATAAGGTTTTTTTCCCGTGGGAAAAACTCAAAGAGCCGGTGTATTCTTATTTTTGAATAAATTATATCTTTTCTCTGGCCGATATGGGAAATAGTCCAGTTTATTAATGCAGAGTTATCAAGAAGGTAATTTTTTTCCAGGGCTTTTTCATAGGAGGTAAGAGCTAGCAGTATCTGGTGACATTTTTCAGAGCTGGTGACGAGTGGATGCTGTGAAAAATCTATTACCCGCTGTGAAAAAATTGATCTCAGATCAAGTAAATCCTGTATGGTTGCAGTTGACGGATAATTCCTCGGGAAAAAAAATGGTACTTCTGCTTTTATGTCTTCAAGTGTTGCTGACAGGATCGTAAGAGCCTGACCATCAGAGATAATCCTGGTTTTTTCTGCATGTGAATCATGGTACATCCTGCAGAAATCATCAAGAGTTGTAATTAAATCCGGGTTGAAGGGTATTCCCTTTTTTATAAGATATCTTTTATATTGTTGGGAGAGCAGAAGCGTGGGGAAAATGATGAGTTCGTCATTAATTGATTGAATAGTGTTTTCATTATCTGATACGTGATTATTTTGAATATATAGTTCGAAAAGAGATTTTTGAGTTGACACAAAGCACACCAGTGTATAATGGAGTATATTGGAAAAGGTATATGAGTTCTGATCTGATAGATGGATAGTATGGTACTAATCTTTCTAAATAATCCAGAATGATTGCTTTATACCATGAAGTGTATGTAGTGTCCAGGTTTGGAATAACAAGCGGTTACATCGATTATTCCAAAACCTTTTGCCAGACACTATATTAGAGTTGGAAAATCCACCGTTTATACATATTTTCAAAAAAAAAGATTACTGGAATTTTGTGAAGACAAAAAAGAACAGGCATGCACCTAATGCGGTAATAATTCCTCCAGGTGATTGTGTTGGAACCGGTAGAGCTGGTGATTCCATAGGTGTTGTTTGGAGAGGAATTTCCTCTGGAGTAACCATAGGCACTATTGGAGTTTGTTGCACGGTAATCTCTGGTGTCGGTTGTTTTGTCTGTTCCGGAGTTTTCGAAGGAAAATCCTGGTTTGGAACGGTTGTTCGTATTTGTGTCACAACCGGAGTATATTCCCTGACGGGAACTGAGGTTGTAGTTTTTTCTCCAAGTTCAACTGCAACATCTGATTTTATGAGAGGATTGGTATTCTGAATGAGGATTTCCACGGTTTCAGATATTCCCTGTCCGACGTCAGGGAGGTTGTCCTTAATTCTGTTCATGGAAATTTCTGCACGTATTTTCCATGTTCCTCCATCCGCTCCTCCAGTGTTCCAGACCGGTCCGGTAGAGGTTAATGAGGAAGTAAGGGGAATTTTTTCCAGCGAAAATGATCCCAAAGGTCCTGAAACTGAAGAATACTTTGCACCCTGCGGGCTTATGAGAACGATATCAGCCTGGCCTGCTGTTCCTCCACGGGAATTTGCCTCATAAACATTTGAAGAAATCCGAAATGAGACTGCATCTCCTCTGGGTACCCATTTACCAGTAGCATCAAAACCTGCTGTTTCATCATAGACCCTCACTGAAACCTTTGGGCTTTTTACATTAAAAACAGGTATTTTATTCGGCCATGAGTACCATAATCCTTCCTTCCCGGAAAAAGAAGATGGGGAAACATAAAAGGAATCAGGTGATGAGATAGTAATCACATCAGTTGGTTCGGAGGATACTGAGCTACCTGGTGCCCACCATCCAATTCTGTCTCCATTAACCATTCCTGATGCCGTGATATCAAGATTCTCTTCTCCTAAAAAAACCGTTCCTCCCTGCCTTATTGCAGTCAGATCGCCTGAGCATGGAATTACAATACCAAGGAGAAGTAATAAAACCAGTAAGATATGCAGATTTGCATTCATGTTTTTTACATTAGGTTTTGAACATAAAGTCTTCACCACTAATACCAGTGACTATTTAATTCTCCATACCAAGATCCAGTACATGACTATTGTCTTCTTCGCCGGGGGCTGCTTTTGGGGGATAGAAGCAGCGTTTCAGCAGGTTCCCGGAGTAAAGCAGACCAGGGTCGGATACATGGGAGGAACAAAACCGGAACCAACATATCAGCAGGTTTGTTCTGATACCACCGGTCATGCAGAGACGGTTGCAATTGAATATGATGAATCAATTGCAGGGTTTAACAACCTACTGGATATTTTTTTTACTCATCATGATCCCACAGAAATTGACAGGCAGGGCCCTGATATCGGGAGTCAGTACAGATCGGTAATTTTTTACACTACATTAGAACAAAAAAATGAAGCTATATCATATATTGAAGACCTGAACAATTCAGATAAGTTTCAAAAACCGGTGGTAACCGAGGTTATCCCTGCCCCGGTTTTTTACCCGGCAGAAGACTATCACCAGTCATATTACCTGAAGATTAGAGAGCGATATGGATCCCGAATTGTCTGAAATTTTCATGAACAGAATTTCATTGGTAATAATTTTTTTTTCATGTATTGGAATTAGCATTGTTACAGGAGATACCGACCAACAAAATGTAATCCTTATTTCATGGGATGGAATATCCAGGGATACTCTTGAATACCTGATTGATTCAGGTAACCTGGAACACTTATCTGGAATACTTGAAAATGGAAGTTTTGTTAATATTTCAATTACCGATCATTTTCCTGATACCCTATCGGGCCATGCACAAATACTAACCGGTTATTCACCGGAAATTTCAGGTGTATTTAAAAGTATGAGATATAAAGAAATTCCTGAAGGGTATACGGTGTTTGAACGCCTGAAAGAATTTGCAGGTGATGATGGGATTTCTACTGTAATTATTGCATCACAGGAACGAAGTCTTGGGCCACTTAAGGGACTTCCGTTTTACCATGCAGGAAAAGTGGTCGATTATTATTATGACCAGAATAGCGATGCAGGTCTGCTTGGAACTGTTGTATCAGAGGCACTGTACCATTTTGCTCAAAAAGGCAGATTTTTTATGTTTGTTCATTTCAGAGATGCAGCCGATGCAGGTTATGCCTTTGGAGCAGGAACGAAAAAACAGGAAGATAGTATTCAGAGCATTGACGCTAGTCTTGGAGAAATCTTAAAAACTATACAGAAGGCAGGTATTATGGAAAAGACTGCCATATACATTACAACAGATCATGGCTTTAATACTGGACAAAAAGATTATACCGGGCAGGCAAATCTCTGGCTTGTTGCGAATGAACCTGGACTGAATATGAACGGTGATCAGAAAGATATCGCTTTAACAATACTCAAAAAATTTCAGGTTCCCTATGAAAATATTACTCCCCACTACCCGGGAGAGCCATTGATTTGACTTTAAGTGTTTTTAATTAATCTTTTTTTTCTGGTGCATTGTGTGTGAGGATTTTAAGCCCGCTATTAAAAGTATAGCAAAAAAGCGACGAATAATACAAAAATTTCCTAAGTAACTAATATTGTAAAAGAAAAAAGAGGGAGTTTAGCCGAACAGGGCACCAAGCCCTGCCATTCCACTCTCTTCTTCAGCTTTTTTGTCTTCTTCCGGAGCTTCTTCTACTGCAGCTGCTGCGGGTGCTGCTCCACCTGCAACTGGTGCAGCTGCTACAGCTACCGGTGCTGCGGCTGCTTTGCTGATAGCATCTTCAATGTCTACTCCATCAAGAGATGCTACAAGTGCCTTGACACGTGATTCGTTGACAGCGATACCAGCGGCAGTAAGTACTGCCTGAACAGAGGATTCGTTGATCTCCTTTCCTGCTTTGTGCAGAAGGAGTGCAGCGTATACATACTCCATGTTTATTTCACCTGAAATTTTCCGATTTCTCGTATTGATTATCCGGTTACCCGGTTACGTTCTGAAGGGCCATAGCCTGAGCCTGTGCCTTTCCAAGAACGGCGTCTATTACATCACTACTTGCAACTGCAGCTTCTATTGCAACTCCCCGTGCCTCACGAACTGCCTTTGTCATGATTGCGCTGGCTGTATCCTTTGTTGGATAGCAGGCGTTCACGGACAGGTTGAATGCATGAGTTGCAGCGGAGATGATACTGTTATAGAATGCAGTCTCATCGATCGCAAGAACATCAGCTTCGTAGATGCTGCCTTCATAGTATGCTGCCTGAATAGCAAGACCGACATCCATCGGTTTGATATCAAGCTTTACAAGGGCATCAGCGAGCTTTTTGTTTATCTCCTCTCCTGCCTTTACCACCGTTTTTGTTTCACGGATGGTAACTTTTCCTGCTTCAATTGCTGCAGGAATGCCGGCCTGCTGGAGTTCTCCTACGATCGGACCAGGACGGAAGCTGGTCGGTCCTTTTGAAATGACGATATCATCCGGTGCAGTCTCACCCGGACGAGCTGCCATCTTTGTTTTGTTCTTTTCAAGTATACTGAAAAGCTTGAAAGGATTCTCATTGGTAAAGATGAGAGCTGAATGTCCGGACAAGTGCGAGGTTAATTCCTGAATTTCTCCGCTAAGATCACCAAATGCATGTTCGATGAGCGTGTTACGGGTCATCTTCAGTTCAGCTTTCCCGCGAAGATTTCTCCTGATATCCTGCACCTGCCTGGCCGGAATTCCATACATGTCAACCAGTCCTACCAGCTTGAATTCACTGGCAAGACGTTTGATCTCTGAAATTTCGTCCAGTTTCCACTGGGGCAGATGAACGGTATATAATCCCATTATAATTCCACCTTCACTGATGGCCCCATGGTTGTCTTTACATAGACCGACTTGACCTGAAAGTCACCCATTTCCAGTTTTGCCAGAATACGTTTGAGGACCGCATCCATGTTAGATGCAATTTCCTCTTCACTCATACCGGTATTACCGATTTTAAGTGAGAATGACATCTTGTCTTTTGTTCGGACTTTAACTGATTTGCGAAGCCTTTCTACTATTGGACGGATATCCGTTCCAGCAGGAATTGGCTGTGGCATACGTCCGCGTGGTCCTAATCTGGGACCAAGCCATCGTCCGACAAGACTCATTACTGACGTTTCTGCAAGGAAAAACTGATGCTCGGATGCAACTTTACGTGCTTCACGAGGGGCACCTCCAAGGCGCTCAATCTCTTCCGGTCCCATGATGAGTTCAACGCCCGATTCCCTGGCCTGGGTTACAATGTCCCCTGAACCAAGAACGGCAATCTTAACAACTCTTCCATTCCCGTTGGGAAGGAGAATTACCTCATCAATACGGTTTTTCGGCTGAGACATGTCGATATTTTTTAGGTTAATTGTCATATCGACACTCTCGGTGAATTTCCGTTCAGGCGCCTGTTCTTTTGCCTTTTTCAATGCGTCAATGAGGACGCTTTTCTCTACCATCAGGTTCCTCCATAGTGATGCGACCGTGTTTAAACCGATCTTCTATGGTTACTTATCGATACCTATCCAACGAGTACTGCGTCGTGAACGCCCTCATCGATCTCTTTGAGCATCTCTTTGGGCTTTTTGCCGGAAACTGTGATACCAAGTGATACGCAAGTACCGACTACTTCTTTGACCGCATTTTTGAGGTCATAAGAGAGCATATCATCAAGTTTCATGTTGGCAATTGTCACCGCAGACTCGAGTGGCATGTCCCCTGCAATTGTGGTATTCGGCTCTCCAGAGCCTTTTTCAACGCCTGCTTCTTTCATGATGAGTGCAGTGGTTGGAGGAATACCAACCGAGATGGTGAAATTTTTCTTTTCATCCACCTCAACGCGGACAGGAACCTGCATTCCGTTAAACGATGCAGTCTTCTTGTTAATCTCATCAACGACAGCTTTGACGTTAATACCGAGGGGACCCAGCGCCGGTCCAAGTGGTGGACCCGCAGTTGCCTTGCCACCGGGTACTAGTACCTCGACTACTTCTGCCATTGTGTATCACCAGTCAGGACAATGATTGTCCATCTGGGTTCATTAACGTTGGAAGGATAGATAAAAAAGAATATGCCTGGATGATGTTTGAAGAGTGCTACTGGTCATCCTCTCCACCACGGTCGATAACCCGGACATGGTCGCCTCGAACCGTAATGGGTATAGGCAGCACGCTTTCATACAGTTCAACCGTAATTTCTTCTTTTGAAGCGTCTACCCTTTTTACGACGGCTTTCTCACCTTTGAACGGACCATTGATCAGTTCAACAATGGTGCCTTCATCTATGCCGCTAACCGCTGGTTTTGGTACCAGGTAGTGGCCGACTTCCTCAAGAGTCGTGGCTCCGGCGAGCACGGTGCGCGCACTTGGCACCCGCTCAATCAATTCCTGAATTCTTGCAAGCGGTTCATTTGTTTCAACAAGAACGTAGCCTTTGAGTTCATCAGGAACAATTACTGACATAACCCGGATATCGTTATCCACTTCCCGCACCGCCTTGTCAATATTGTCAGCGACCGACCGTTCTGACCGGTTTGTTGTTTTTACCGCATAAATGCGGGTAAGACGGTGTTCATTCTCCATGATAATCAGGCTGGAAGTAAGAGGAAGAGTTCGTATACGATGAACCCGATTATTCCGATAAGTACGACACCTGCCGCAGCCACCAGCGCGATTTTCATAAATTCATCACGAGTTGGAAAACGGGCCAGTTTGAGGATACGCATGTATTTGCGGAATAATTCCTCGTTTAAATTGATGTCAATTTTGGGGATTTCCATATATATCACTTCAGAAAATCAATCTCAAAGTGTCTCTGAAATTTCGGGTTATTTTTTTCATTCCTACCATATATTTGTGGCGACCGAACTCCTGTGAGAATTAGTAGAGTGCGAATGGTATTTTGCATGGTCGGATCTATCTGTGCTCCCCAGATTATCCGTGCATCTGGGTCAATAAGGGTATAGACCTCTTCTACTACTCCTTCTGCTTCGGCCATAGTCATGTCAGGCCCTCCGGTTACATTTACCAGGGCAGATGTAGCGCAGGAGATATCTATGTCAAGCAGGGGTGAACGGATTGCTTTTCTGACCGAGTCTGCAGATTTATCCTGGGCGTCACTCTCGCCCATACCAATCATGGCAACTCCGCCTTTTTCCATAACTGCGCGAATATCTGCAAAGTCAAGATTAACGAGACCGGGAACGGTAATAAGTTCAGTGATACCTTTCACGGCTCTCATGAGAACTTCGTCTGCTACTTTGAAGGCTGCATAGAGAGGAAGCTTAGGAACTACTTCTATGAGGCGGTCATTGGGGACAACAATTACGGTGTCTGCAACATCACGGAGGCGTTCAAGTCCTGCTTCCGCATTCTCCATCCTGATTGCTCCTTCTGAAGAGAAGGGGAGAGTAACAATTGCAATGGTTAGTGCTCCTTCTTCATGTGCAGCCCGTGCCACTACCGGTGCACATCCTGTGCCGGTACCTCCCCCAAGGCCGGCGGTGATAAAGACCATATCCGAATCCTCAACTGCCCTTCTGATATCATGTTCACTCTCAAGGGCAGCTTCTTCTCCTACCTGGGGATAGGATCCTGCTCCAAGACCCCGTGTCCGCTGACGTCCTATGAGAATCCGGTGATCGGCCCTGACGGTTGCAAGGTGCATAGCATCGGTGTTGATAGCATAAAGAGTAGTCCCGGCAATACCCTCATCCATCATCCGGGTGATAGTATTGGATCCGCCTCCTCCGCACCCGACAACCGATATACGGGTGTTCATAGTTCGGAGGACAGCATCAAGGTCACTATTGTTCTGCGGAGTCATCTGCTCTGCTTTGGCCCTGTTTAATGCTTCTTCGACGATTGATTTCATTATCTGCCCCAATCCGTTCTATTTAACATGATCTTTATATTTATATGAATATATTGGGTATAAGCTTTCTATTTTTTACGTTTTAAGAAAATATGTAATATTCTGTTAAATTAGATAAATGTCCCTGAAATATTTAGATGGTGTCTATCTATTCATTAAAAAAACTAAACAATTTTCTTAAAAAAATTCAGAAAAAAACATAATGAAAAAATCCATGCCAATAAAAATCTATAATTATGGTCATGCAAAATTGAAAGTCTTAATTGAATGAGATACTAATAAAAACATGTGAATTCTTCACCTGATTACAAAAATATCTGGAACTCAATATATCATGCTTTTTTTGAAGAACAAATATTTTGGGATATAAAACTGATCTTTCTCTGGCTAATTCTCTCTTTTATCATGATATCTATACCAGAATTAGCTAATAGTCTGATACGAACTATTCTGATTCTTCCCATAATTCTTTTCCTTCCTGGTTATTCTCTTATATCTGCTTTTTTCACAGAAAAGGAGGACTTGGAGTTTATAGAAAGGATAGCCCTCTCTTTTGGGTTATCATTAGTGATTGTTCCTCTGATTGGATTAGGTTTAAATTATACTCCATGGGGTATTCGACTTGATCCAATTATAATATCCCTCATTATTTTTATCGGGTTAATGTCCATTCTTACACAATACCGGAGAGGACTAATAAAAAAGCAGGATCGGTTCATTTTTCCATTTGCCAGTATTCTGTTTACATTAAAAAAGGACTTTTTTTATGACAATATAAAGAAAACTGATAAAATTCTAACAATTGTTCTGATATGTTCTATATTACTATTGATTTTCACTACATCGTTTTTAATAGTCTTTCCCAAAGAAAACGAGAAATTCACAGAATTTTTTATACTTGGAGAAAAACTGATGGCTGCAGATTATCCAACAAAAATTTTTGCTAGTCAGGATTATCAGATGTATATCGGAGTAGGTAACTATGAATACCGTAACACGTCCTATGCAATTGAGGTATATCTCATCAATATGACGTATGATGAAAGTGGTAATACCTCGTATGTTTCCAGAATTGCTCCTTCAGTAAATTTTTCAATTTCCCTCTCTCACAATGAAACAATCATGTTACCATACAAATTAATTGCAAATGATACTATATACAATCGTGTTGAATTTCTCTTATTTGAAGATTCCATTATCAATAAAAATCTCTCATTTATGGAAAAAATTAATTCAAGTTATAGGGATCTTCACCTCTGGATAGATGTGTATCCTGCAGAAGACAGATAATTATGAGATAGGGATATACAGAATTTCTATCTTTTTTTTGCTTTTTTCTAAAGTGCAGTGTTCAAGGGTTATGGGTTTATTAAGCCCTTCTGCCAGAATAACTCCAAACAAGCTACAAATTGGACAAGGATTTATCAGACAACATGCTGGGGATTCATTTTGGATAGCCTGGCATCCTGAAAAAAGTTGAAAATTCAGGAAAGTAATAGTATATCCTTCCCCGGTTTTTGATACATTTATTTTGTCTGCTAATTCCAGAATTTCGACTCCTGTCTCTTTTATAAGAGAAAAAATTTCATTTTCATCATGAGGAATCTTTAGAGATGAGTGAGAGGTTAGGTAATCTTTAAGTGGTTTTCCCTGAGGATGCATGAGAAGCCCAGTCCCTGCAGAACCGGATACAAAGGAATCACCTGATAAGTTCCCTTTCTTATATTCAGTTACTGGTAAAAATTGCATGGTCTTATCATTCATTCCATAAGATTCAGGTATAAATACTGCCTGACCCATTATCCCCAAATCAGTTGCAATCCGGCATAGATTTATTGTTCCTTGAACATGCAACAGAGATAACAATTCCGAACTTAACAAATCTTCTGTGCTGAAAGAATAAAGAAAAATTGCTGTTAAAAATAAAATAATCGCTGAAACAATTACCATTGCGGTAATCAGGTCATTTCTCTTTGTCATATATGCTAAGAGGAGGAGTATTATTGCAGCAATAACAAGAATCAGGGTTGATATTAGATTTTTATCGTCAAATTTTGTAATCATAGGAGTACTCATACATATTTTTTCTGTAATCTTAATTCACTGATAATCGCTAACAGAATAAATCCAAAAATAATTCCGGAAATAAAGATAGTTGGCAAAAGAATCCGGTTAACTAACATAAGAAAAATCCCTGTTATTATAATAGTTATTGATAATAATGTAAACAGTATTTTCTCCTTATGTAAATTAAATAAATTTAATCGGGAAAAAAATAATCCAAAAGTTGCTAATACAATGAGAATTGCAATCCATGGTGAAGAAAACCATGAGGCAAAAGCGTCTTGTAATCCACAAAACATCATAAGAAGATTCAATTGAGAAATTTTTTTACTTTTTATCCAGATAAATGCGGTTAATGGTATTAATATTATATAGATAAACCATATATCCTTTGCCAGAAAAATTGATACTAGCAACCCTAATAGTATTAGATACAGGAATGAAGATTCTGTAAGATTATAATTCATCAAACACCTTCAATTATTTCACTTTTTATAATTTGCCCCAAATTCTCTCTGAATCTTACATTATTCTCCACAGGAGTTTTCAATCTGAAAGGTATTTTTTGATATCGTGCCTCTAATATAATTTCCTGAATATGACTTAAATCACCTTCACAAAGGGAAAAGACAAATATTTCTGCAGGACTTACCAGATGTAATATTTTTGAAATTTCCATGGTAAATCGATTGTTTTTTGAATCCATCAATACTTTGTAAAAAAATTGGATTTTCTTTTTATTGAATTCACATATTATTGTATTAGAGGTAGGAATACAATTTTCTTTCATGTTTTTGATATCTTGTCTTATCTTGCTTCTGGGTTTAACGCGATATAGATGTTTTACACGAATAGATGGGTGAAATTTTGATCTTAATAGTTCCATTACTATTTCATAGTTATTTTCATCTAATAGCACATCTATTATGTTTGGGCCCGATATTAACAAAAGATTAAGATTTAATCTATTTTCAATTGTTGTGTAGATTATACCGGTAATGCTATGAAGTATTTTCTGGAATCCTTCATTATTATCACAATGGTCTTTATCTGGTAGATCGACAATGATAAGAGGAAGATTGTTATGAATATTACTATATTCTCTAACATACAGTGTTTTATGTTTAGCAGATAGTTTCCAATCAATTCTTCTTAAGTCATCACCTGGATGATATTCACGAAAAGAATGAGTACTAATTCCTTCTAACAGGCTGAATACCCCAGATTCAATACCATCTAATCTAATTGTCTGTTTTTCATTTCCGAACTGAGGTACAGGTTCCACTTTCAGATTAGGATTCGTATATCTTTTACCTGATAAATCTAAAGAGAGAATGAAAAAAAAATCTGAAAAAATTAGTTTTCCACCTGCAAATCTGGTGTTTCCATGAATAATCGGAGTTAGCCAGTAAGTAAAGACAACTGGATTGTATTTTGGTTCAGGAATAGGATAGAGTAATTCGTTTTGATCAATGGTACATCCTGGGGTAATTTTTTCTAAATAGTTAATAGCTAAATTATTTGTTTTATGTATTGTTATTTCAACAATGATTTTTACCTGTTTACCCTGTTTAATAATTTTTTTTTCCACAATCCGGTTAATAGCACAGGTAGGTAAAATTCGTCGTACCTGATATAAAAAGAAAAAATATCTGAATAAAATGAAAAGACCAATGGAACATGCAAGAAAGAGGAGACCTGGTTCATCCAGAAACGCTGCGATACCTAAGAGGACTATACATGTAATGATAATACCCAAACTGCAGCGTGTGAATTTCAAATTTAAGGCACCTCAATCGTTTCTAAAATTTCAGAAATAATATCCTCAACTTTAATTCCATCGACTTCAGCTGCACGTGTAAGATATATTCGGTGAAGCAGAGCAAATGGTGTAAGCCACTTGACATCATCTGGAATAACATACTCTCTCCCATGTAATGCAGCAAGGCTTTTTGCTCCATTTACTATAGCAACAGAGGCACGTGATGAAGCCCCTAAAGTGATATCATTATGCCTACGGGTTGCTATTATGATGTCCCGGATATAGCGGAGAATAGGGTCTTCCATTCGTATATTCTTGACACCCCTGATAAGGTTTAAAAGTTCTTCTTGAGTGATAACCGGATTAATTTTTTGCGAATATTCTTCCCAGGATAATTCTCCGGTAGATGCTCTTTGAATAACGAGTAATTCACCTTCCGCATCCAGATAGGAGGATATGTTACTGTAAGCAAAACGATCCTTCTGTACCTCTATGAGGGGGAAAGTTCCCTGCATTTCATAGGGATTCTGCGTGGCGAATACAATAAAGGGGGATGGAAGGGGATAGATATCACCATCGATAGTAACTTGTTTTTCACTTAATCCTTCAATAAAAGCACTTTGTGATTTAGGATTGATACGGTTCAATTCATCAATTAATAGAAAATTGGTAAATATTGGTCCTTTCCGTAAGTGAAAGGAATGTGTTTTAGGATCATACACTTGCACTCCAATCATATCAGCCGGTTGTATATCGACTGCTCCCTGGATACGTTTGAATTCACAACCAATAATTTGAGAAATAATCTTTGCAATGCTGGTTTTTGCTGTACCTGGACCTCCTTCAATGAGAATGTGTCCTTGTGAAAAAAGTGCAACAAGAATTAATTCAATAAGTTCATTGTTACCAACGATATATTCATGGACTTTTTCTATAACAATTTTACGTATTTTTACAATTCTTTCCATAAATTCAATAGATGGAAGGATTTTTTCTGTATGATTTGAATTCATTTATACACCGGCAATTTTTTTAATAGTCAGGTACACTCTGGAAACATAGAAGATTTATTTTTTGTTTTTGAAATATGGACTCATCAGAAATACATAAGCCAGAAGGAATAGTATCATACCAATGAAGAGGATTTTTATTTCTTTGATACTTTTTAGGTATACAAAAATTTTATTGATTGTATCTAATTTATAGGTTTTTGAATTAGTTTGATCGATGTACAGGTTTGGATTTAAAGAAATTATATTTGAAATAAATTTTTTATTATCCCATTTTTCTTCAAGGTTAATCATTGAATTAATAAAAATACTAGGATCTGAAATAACGATTATTTCACCGTCTCCTATTTTTTCAAAAGCGATAACGGTATATTTTCCTAGAATCTCCTTTTTTGTTATTAATTTATCTTTATCTTTATCTATCCAACTGAAAAGACTGGAGGTTGCAAGAGGTTCACCATAAAGAAGTGAAGCTGCTTTATTCATAACCAGAGTTTCTATTCCTGATAAAATTGTGTGATTATAATCCGTTGGATATGCAACGATGGAATGAGAGTCATTATACGCCCTGTCAGCACTTGTCAGGATTCCTGAAACGATTGATATATTAGATCCAATTCCTTTTAAAAAAGAATTTCCGGTGCCAAAATCATCTGCAAGAATTATGGTGTTTCCAGATTTTAGAAAATTACTATATGCCAGGATTTCTACTGGTTCATAATTTCTTTCTGGAGCTAAAAGGAGAAGGGTTGAATTAAACGCTTTTGATAGAGAAGTTAGATTATAAACATCGTATGACAAATGACGATCAGTGAGGGTAAAAAAATGAGATGTTCCATTCCAATCGTTATTATACCTACTTAAATCCTGGTCATTTGTTGAGAGATACAGAATAATGGATGTTGCAGCAAGGCAGAGTACTATTGATAAAATAATATGTTTACTTCTCATTATCTTTCATTTCCATTGCTTGCATCAGTTCTTTTATTCGTTGAATAAAAAATTCTTTATCTTCTTCTTTTTTAGATCCTCCATACCGGATTTTTTCATATATTCCGGTGAAATTTGAAAAATCTTGTTTATATGGCTTTAAGGCAATTTTCTTGATTATTTCACGGACAGTTGATGAGTGTAACCAGTTTACCTGTATGTCCTGACTAATCCGGTTAAGGATAAAAAGGTATATTCTTCTAACTGCTTCTGACAATCCGAATTCTCGTTCATAAGATTGAAATTCTGCGAGAAGATTATCTTCGGATGATGATTGATTAATTATTCGAATATTTTTCTTTTCCGTATTATCTTCTAGAATTGAAATTTCTTTTTCAGAAAAGGGATGAGAAATATCACGGTTTTTTTCCCGGTAATGATATATGATGTAACCGGAAAAGGCCCCTATCCCTCCAAGAATCACGAAGGTAACCAGGAGTATTAAAAATAATGGTTTTTCATCATCCAGTAATTTTATCGAGATAATCCTATCTCCTGAAGAGACTACCTCGTATATCTCACTTTGATTTTGATAGATAGGAAATGTGCTATCGTTAAAAAGGGTATATGTTTGGTAACTACCTTCAGGCAGGGTGATTTCAGTTTTATAGTAACCCTGGTTATCTGTTTTGATTTCTTTCCAGGATACATTATTAAAAATTGTGTGAATAGGAGCGTTAATTACCTGATGATTTGCTTTCAGAATCCCTGAAAGAATGATTACCGGCTTATCGAAAAGGGCCTGAATGGAAAGATTAATGGATGAGTTGACAGGATATACAGTAAAAGACTGGGATTTTGATTCTATTTGATTCCATTTGGCAGTAAAGATATGGTTTCCTATCTGTATTCTATCAATAATCTCATAACCTGAGTATTGGCCTATTTCATCAGTAATTAATGCAAGATATGGGGTATTGTCAATAAGCACAGTAACATTTTTCCGGCTTGTGTCTGCTCCTGTAATAAATCCAGAATAATGAATCCTGTCTCTGTATTTGCCTGAATCGGGTGAAACGAGGAGAGATATGGATTTTTCAGGATTACTGGTTATGGAAAAATCGTTCATTTCTATTCTTTGCATCTGCTCAGTAGAGATTTCATCAGCAAGTATATTGACATCTGTCCTGGCCTGCTCTATGTTAGCCGTATTCAGATCGAATTTTTTACCTTGTTCAATGATATTCATATTTACTTTGTTGTATTTCTCGCGTATCGTTTGGATTTTATTTTTCAATGATTCTCCCTGGTATGCAACAGTTTTTAATGAAGTTATGTCATTCTGATCACGATACCTGAATTCAAGTCTTTTGAGAGTGTCAAGCGATTCGGAGGCATTAATTAGTTCTCTGAATAATTGCTCTTGGATATTAGTATTATTTTGAAATTCTGCCAGTTCACTCTCACTCATTTCCAGATTGATAACCAGTTTGTCTAAATTTTTGTATTGTTGATAATATTGTTCCAAGTCTGCACCAGCAGTGGTTACGTCCTGCATTCTTATATTTAGGGCAATAGGTCCTGAATAATCCAAGAGTGCCTGCATGATGGGAACCATTTCAATTGAAGTGTTAATAGATATTAGTTCCTGAGCAATAATGTTGATATGAAAATTTGTCGTAGGTTTTTCTTTTTCAAGAGAATACAAAAGCGGGTCTGAACTCAAATGAAGCAGGTAACTAAAGATAATTAAGATGAAGACTAAAATTACCAACCGGAGATAAGAGTATTTCATATCTCTATTATCTCCATAATTTTTTGAATAATGAGATAGACGAAAATAATTATTCCTGCTGCTATAATTCTATTTTTATAAATCATATATTTACTTTTTACATTTCGTGTATCAATTAATTCGGTTATGAAAAGAAGGCCTATTAACCAAAGAACAAAAAAAATTTCAAGATTGATATGCCTACTAAAAAGCATAATAATTAGGATGATACAGGTCCATGCTGTAATCATTGTTGCTGAAATAATTTTTTTTTTCATCATTTAGAAACGACTTATCATTAAGGTTTAACACATCATTGATTTCTACTTATCTTAGGATGTGTTGTTGAATTCTTATCGAAATTTTCTGATTATTTAAAACATTTCAATATTCTTCCCTGGTTGTAGGTGAGGCATATTTGATATTATTATAGCGATTGAGTGTAAATAGTGTTTAGGTTTAGTAAAATTTTTTTGACACACAGAGGTACATCTGGATGTTTAAAGAATTCTTACATTTTCTGTGAAATTTAAATAAGGATTGGAACAGAATTTGAAGGATGTTGAATAATTGAAATCGGGTTTATGCACGAGGACAACTTCCGATCCTAATGTCACTATTTTTTTGAAAAAAATTTAAATTTTTCATTTTATTAGTGTCTTTGAGTAATGCAACAAACTCAAAATTTTGATTACAATCATTAATGCCAAAAAAATTATTCAGGTAACAATTATATCACTGAGATTGTCTTAGTTTCCTGTGGCACTCCATCAATATAAACATTTATCTCGACCTGACCATCATTAAACCCACTTAAAATAAATGAAGATTTTGATGTGACTGGTTCATCAGTACTGTTATCCGCTCTTGCAATACATCCAAAGTCAATGAATGCATGAATTATATCGTTTTCAGGAATACCAATCACTGATACATTATACATTGAGGGATTAAGTTCGTGAATAATGGAAGTATTTAATCCACCAGTTTCATTTACTTCCCCGGTATAAGATGCCTCAACTTCACCCAACATTCTAAAGACTGATGCAGTTGCTTCAGTTCCCGGAACGAATCCTGTCATTATAGTATTAAAATAGGCACTTTTATCGTAATACGGATAAGAAAAATTTCTAATTAAAAATGCAGATTCTTCACCTGCTGTTGCGGATATATCTCCATTGATTGTCAGATTTAAAACTACATCCTGAGGAATATCATGCAACACCACGTTTATTTTCTCGTCCGGAGCGACACTCATTGGCGAGATATCAATCTGATATTGTTCAGCAAATGATCCAGGGCATGAGACAAACATAATTCCTAGAAGGAGTAATAAACAGAAACTCCTAAAAGATTTAATATCATCCATAAATTCTATATACTATTTATCTATCATAAAGATATCTTAATGGATCTTCATGAGAAAGAAAAAATATTCATATCAATATAAGTAGCCTTTTTATTCTCTTCGGCTGTCATCTCATCGGGATTTATGGATAGTGCTTTATCATATGCTTTAAGTGCTTCCTGGAATCTTTGTAAAGCCTTTAATGCATCACCTTTAAGTACCCAAATCCAGGAATCGTTTGGAGTAATGTCAATCGCCTTTTCATAGGCAGATAATGCCCCCTCATAATCTTCCATACCCTGTAATACTTCTCCTTTTCCTACCCATATCCAGGTTTCATTGGGATTTAACCCAGTAGCAACATCAAATGCTTCTTTTGCTTCTTCATATTGTCCCATTCCTTTTAATGTCGAACCTTTTCCATTCCATGCCCATCCATTCTGCGCGTCAATGTCAAGAGCTTTTTCAAAAGTATTGAGTGCATCATCATATCTTTTAAGACTTAACTGAGCATTTCCGATCGAGAGAAGTACCGAAATATCATCTGGCTGTAATTCCCGTATTATTAAATATGTTGCCAATGCACTTCCATACAACTTGTTTAACTTTTGTAGATTTGCTTTTGCCTTCAGTGCTTGTACATTATTCGGATCTAAAACAACTACCCTGGTATATGCCTTTAGCGCTTCATCATATTTCTGAAGTTCATTTAGGCAGTCTCCTTTTCCCTTCCATGCTTCTAGATAGTTAGGATCTTTTTGAATTATTTCATCATAAATAGTAATCGCTTCTGAATTTTTACCCATTACTCGATAGATATTTGCTTTTGCTTCTCTAAACCACATTTCATCAGGATTTATGGCAATTGCCTTATCATATGCAGAAATAGCATCTTCATATTGATTTAATCCCTGGTACGCATCCCCTAATGAGGACCATATCCAAGGCTCTTTTGGAGATATTTCAATTACCTGCTCATATGATATGATAGAATCTTCATAATATCCCAGTGACTGATATGAATCACCTTTTGCTACATAGAACCATATCTCTTCAGGTTTTAATTCAATCGCTTTTACATAAGCGATTATTGCCTCCATGGATTGATTCAGGTTCTGTAAAATATCACCTTTGGTTTTCCATGTCCAGGGATTTGCAGGGTCAATTTCCAAAGCCCTCTCATAAGCTTTTAATGCTTCCTGAGATTGGTTTAGTCCTCGCAGTGCATCACCCTTACCAATCCAGGCAATTGAATCTGATGAATTCTCAAGGATTAAAAGTTCAAACGTATTGAGGGCCTCATTATAATTCTTTAGATTTAATTGGTTTTTCGCTTCAGTAATATCAACAATATTATCTTCAGCGTAACCGGAGATAGATAAGAAACTGAATAAAATCAAAAATGACAATAGGTGAACAATTAGGAGATGTTGGTCTTTTAAAATTTTTTTTCGATAAAAAACCGTTCTATATTTCATAAAAAACAATAAAACTTTTGAAGGTATGTACTTTTTCTATTGATTTGAAAGTCAAATTTTTCATAAGAAGATACCTACAAATCTTTTCGTTTAGTCATTTAGAATGCTATGCCATTAATTTTAGAAAAATGAATAAAATCTTTTTATGCTCAAATTAATGATGAATGACTAAAGTAAGGTTTTTTGATAACCTTTATGATAATGATTTACATGAAGATTTTTGAAAGATGAAGAAAACATATGCGAATTTAATCGAAATTTTAGACTTTTGTTGCAGTTGTTCAAAAAAAAAGAAAACCACTTATTTGTTTTCTATAAAGTTAATAAAAATGCATCCATAGGATTGGATTTATCCAGGCCTGCATAGTAAAAGCCAAGATGTGTCGGATGCAGTGGACTAGGTCGGTTATCATCCTCTCCGATAATTAATTGTTTCCAGAGACCTTGTGAAAATGGATTATTTTGGAATAATGGCTCAGCATTATCAGCAACCCAGTGGATATAAATTTCTGCTGCTATTGAATCCAGCGTTCTATCACCAATCCATTCATCCCTGCTCATAATATAAGTAGCAATTTTTTGAGAAAGATTCACCGTTGCAATTCCAGCAGGTAGATTAAAATAAATAAATGTTTGTCCTTTAATTGAAGAATCCTTTTGAAAATCTATATATTCTATCGTTTCTTGAATGTCTTTTGGTAATAATCCATTTGGATATCTGATGACTGGTGTTTTACTTAGTTCAGTAAATGGCAATTCTATTTTTTTTTCAGAAACTGCTAAGGTAATAGGAGTTGTTTCAGAATTATTTTGTAAAATTAAAATATTATTCTCTGAATTTTCAAGATCTACACTAGCACTGGTTAGAGAAGATAAAAGAAGAAAGATAAAATATAAAGTTAAAAATCTCATCGTCATATAACACCTGTATTCAATATTACACGGGATTATAATATATAATATTTATTAAAATCTCTTCATAATTAGATTGTATATGATACTCACTTATCGAATACCATTAATTTATCTTATTTTAGGTTATATTTTGATAATTATAATAATTATTAGTTCGGCTCCCAGAAGCTATGAATAGTATAATCAAAATAAAAGCACACTCGATGATAAAAATTTGTGTTGTTTTTTAAAAAAGAGAAAAATTCTAATTATCAGCCCTTTGTAGATTAGTAAACAGGCTTTTCTGTTTGTGTTAAATCAATTTTTAATCGTATTTAACCGTTGAATAAAATTTATTAAAAATCTAAAATTTTATCGAGGGAAAAATTATCAATCTAAATATTCATAATTTGTGGAAAAAAAGAAGGAAAGGGATGAAAAAAACCGGACTAGATTTATTTCAAATCGGCAAAATATTATAGAAGTTATCTGATGTAGCAGTTTCTTTGACTAACACGGCTTTAAGCTTTGTAGCTGAAGTTCCATCGATGTTTTTCACGGTCAGAGTCCAGTATCCTTTTGTAACACCGGTTAAAGGTAAAGTGCACTGTAGTTTACGTGAAGACATGAGATTAACATTCATTGCATTTTTTACAATTCCTCCCTGACTGATAGTAACAACTGCATTTGATCTAAAATTTTTGCCAGTAACATATACAACTAGATTTTTTAGATTTGTCCCGGTATTCGGAGAGACACGCGTTATGGATGGAACTGCTCCTGCTGCTAGAACAGTGAAAGCATTTGCTTTAGAAACGCTTTTCCCGTCTGGATTCGTTATGGTTATTGTATAAATCCCGGCAATCATTCCTTTCAGAGCGAATGTTCCCTCAATCTGGTTCTCACTCAGTTTTGTAACAACACCATTCTTGGTCACAAAACCTTTAGTTAATTTAATTATTGCACCGGTTTTAAAGTTTTTCCCGTTTATCGTAATTTTGATATCACCAGAATTATACCCGCTCACCGGTGATATACTGGTAATAACAGGGTACTGAATTGCTTCTGTAACGGAAAAGGCATCATCTTTTATAGCAGATGTTCCATCAGTATTGGTAACTATCAGGTTATACAAACCGGAAGAAACACCATCTAAAGGAAGAGAACAAGTTATTTGAGATGTAGTAATCTGCTGGACATTTAGCGGAATGGTAAGGGCATCATTCCTCAGTACAACTAAAGCACCTGGTCCAAAATTTTCTCCACTGATAATAACTGTGATTGTACCACTATTGTAACCTGAATTCGGAGTAATACTGGATATACTAACTCCCTGGTCTGGTGTATGGGAGAATGCTACTGGTGCTGATGTTCCATGTCTTCCGTTTACATCCGTTGCTTGTGCAATAACTGTATAGGTTCCGTAAGGAAGGTAAGAAGTATCAAGAGTATATGGACTCGTTGTGTCACTATTGACAAGAACCATATTTACATAAAAATCAACTTTAGATATTGCCCCGTTACTGGATGTTGCAGAGACTGTTGCTGGTTTTGTTCCAGTGAATTCTACTGAAACGGACATATCTTTATTCCCAGATTCGTATACACTGGTACCATACCAATCCCATCCGAGTTTTTCCTGATTATCATACTTTGTCCGTGCATTATTTAACCCATCTACGGTTCCGGGATAAATGCCGGTATTTTCCAGGAAACAACCAGTTGGCTGGAATTCTTTTGGAACACCCCACCAATTCATGGCATCTGAATATACCCATGTCCATTTGTCAGAAGTGACAAGCCCCAAATATGCATTATGTTCCCACCTGTCTTTCATAGCCTGCGTAGGACTGGGTGTCATTACATTCTCCCAGTACAGGGTTTTTCCAACCTCCACATTCTTCTTCCATTTATCTTCATTGGATGAGCTGAGATATGTGAGAGCGGATTTGCTAACTTTTAATTTATCATATATCGAAAACCAAGTGGTTGTATCACTATAGTAGTATGCATCTTCATCACTGTGTACCAACCGGGCATCAGGACCAATCACATCCAGCATACCATTCATCCAGTACGGTAGCAGACCCCATTCATCGCCCCCCCAATAAATAGGTTTGATTAGGTACGTAGTTAAAATCGTAATATCCGGGTACTGGCTTTGCCAGGCATTCATGATTTGTGCCCCTCTTTGACGAATTTTTGCCTCTGTTTCAGCACGGGTGTGACCAAGACCCATGTCATCATAACTAAAGGGACTCTTTGTGGAATACCATTCAGTATCAAGAAGTATACCTGCACAGCCACTATCCTTTGCTGCTTTTGCAAGGTCTGCCATATTTGTTTCTACCGTGGTCCAGTAAGCATCATCCCAGTAATCTGTCCAGTCATCACATGTCCATGTGTGAATTAGAAGAAAGTTATTTCCTTTAAATTTGTTCCAGTTAATTGTACTTAAATTTGGAGTATCAAGGTGGTCAGGATATTTTGACCAGTCCCATGGAAGGAACAAGCTTACAGCATTATCTCCTGGCCAGAAAACCAAGCCATCAAAAGGTTTCTGTTCCATTGAAGCGATGTTACCTTTTACCCACCTGGCAGCAGGTGCATCACATCCATATTCAATAATTTTTTTGTCAGTATGGTAAGGATAGTTGGCAATCTCTGCAATTTGACTCTGGGATGCAGGATTAACTGATGCGATGGAAATTTGTGAATCAATCCCATGAGAGAATTGCGGTGGCGGGTGATTTTTAACCAAGTTGATGTTTTCGCAGGTGGTTCGGTTACTTTTGACGTTAAGAGTAAGAAAAGAACCAATATCCGATGGTATAGCAGATGATCGATCACTCATGATATTTGTTTTTGAAACATCTATATGAGGTGCATAGACAACAGCAGATCCAAATACTGTTCTTGAGTGAGTGTCTTTAATATTACCCCCCTGTGATGGTAAAACCGGTGTTTGAAAACTGTTTGATATAATGTTAGAATTCGTAATATCGGGAGTTTTAATATTCTGAACCCCTGAAGAAATAATATCTCCTGTGACGAAGGTTATCAAAAAACTGACAATTAAGATTCCAAAAGCAAGAGATACCAGTTGAGAATATCCTGTATTTTTCATTTTTTTTCCTTCAAAACCCAGATTTATAATCCCGGCTTTCAATTCTACCATTGTAAAAAAAAAAGAGAAAAACCTTTTATTTGAAGTGCATTAATAGAAAAAAAATGAGATGGTATTTAAAGAATTAGTAATTTAAAAAATTGTCTGTAGTGCAAATGATATCTTTACCTATACTTATTATCAAGGTTAGCTATATTATATTATATATTTTATGAATTTATATATTTATTAAAGAATTATTTAAGATATATTTTTTTGTTTTTTTTTATTACATTATATGTTTAGATATAATTTACCTTGGAATATTCCAGAATATCCTGTATCTATTTATAACTGGGTATTCAATAATTTAGTTTTTTCACATCCTTCATTATTCATAAAGTAACTTATGCTGAAAATTTGTTTTCCCATTTTGCTTATAAATATTTCAGGTAAATTCGTTCTCTTTTTCTTGAATAGTAATTTTTACTGGTTGAGATGTTCCATGTTTGCCATTGGAATCAAATGCATGGGCAATTGCGGTGTAGGTTCCCTGGGGTACAAAGGATGAATTCAGAACATACGGAAAATGGTTATCACGGTTAATCAGGACCATATTCAAAAAGAAATCGACATGGGTTACAATTCCTTTGGATGATGAAGCAATAGCTGTTACAGGATTGGTATTGTTTATAATCACAAAAACTGAAGTATCTTTACTTGTGCTATTGTCACTATTGTTACAACACCAATCCCATCCATTAGGCTGGTTTGCAAAAAATTTTTCTTTTGCACGTAAGAGTCCCTCTGATGTCGATGGATCAATTTTACTAATAGTCAAATTACACCCGGTTGGTTGTTCCTCAATAGGAACATTCCACCAGTTTAGCGTATCAGAATATACAAATGTCCACTGATCAGATGTGAGAAGGCCCATGTATGCATTGTGTTCCCACTGATCTTTCATAGTCTGATTTGGATTTATTGTCATAATTTTATCCCAGTAAAGGGTTTTTCCAATTTCAACATTATCATTCCATTTTTTTTCGTTTGATAAGTCAAGATAAGTAAGACCAGATTTACTGACTTTCAATTCATCATAGCGGTTAAACCAGGTGGTTGTATCACAATAATTGTATGCGTCTTCATCACTATGGACTAACCTGGCATCAGGACCGATAACATCTAGCATACCATTTACCCAATAGGGTAATAAATTCCATTCGTTACTTCCCCAATCTATAGGTTTAACAAGATAGGTAGTCAGGATGGTAATATCAGGATATTCTCTCTGCCAGGCATTCATAATTTGTGCTCCTCTTTGACGAATTTTAGCCTGGGTTTCAGAGAGAGTATGCCCAAGGCCCATATCATCATGACTCCAGGGACTTTTTGTAGAATACCATTCCGTATCCAAAAGAATACCTGCACATCCACTATCTCGTGCTGCTTTAGCCAAATTTACCATATTTATTTCAATTTGGGACCAGTAATTATCATCCCAGTAATCGGTCCAGTTATTTAAAGTCCAGGTATGAAGCAGAAGGAAATTATTACCGGAATATTTATTCCAGTTGGTAGTTGTCAAATTTGGAATATCTAAATGATCTGAATATTCTGACCAGTTCCAGGGAAGGAATAAACTCACTGAATAATCACCTGGCCAAAAAACTAATCCGTCAAATGGTTTTTCTTCTATGGAAACAATATTATTTTTTACCCATTTAGCTGAAGGTGCATCAGGTCCGTATTCAATAATTTTTTTATCTGTATGGTAAGGAAAATCAGAGATGCATTTTATTTGTGTTTGATTAACTGGTTTTATAGAAGATATTATTTCATATGGTTCTATTTTATCATGAAATTTTTTTGAAATTATGTGTTGATAAAACTGAAATATCTCTGACATATTTGATATTAGAGTCTTATTTGAGATATTCATCAATCCTTCTTCTGATTTCAGATATAAAAAAGGATTATCAACAATATCTGCATTAGAGACATTTAGGAGAAGATTTGTTATTAAATGGCTTTTAATTTGATTTCTTACAGGAAACATATTTGCTATTTTTCCTGAAAGTTGAGAATAGAAATCAAGGATATTTGTAAATATACGTTCTATTATGTTGTTTTTAGAAATATTAGTAATAGAATCATTTAATTGAGTTTTTTCTCCACTAATAATCACTGTCAGGAAGAAAAAAAAAATTAAAATAAAAAATAATCCTGAGATAAATCTGATATGGGAATAGGATAAATATGTCATGATGTTGTATACCGTTTGGTTCGATATCACTAAGCGCTCATATTACTTTTAAATTGCCTGATTAGATGATTTAACTTAACTAGAAGTATATGCTGATAAAAATACAAAAATATATATGATCTCCCTCAGTTAGAAAAGAAAATACTATTCTGTAAAGAACATCCAAAAAAGGGAAAATTAACCTGTAATCCGTGAAAAAAACATTTATGGATATGATCTGATATTGGTTTTTCCTATAAACCTCAGAAAACTCTGGTTTAAGCTCCTTTGATAATCAGTTTTTCAGAACTATTATCACTTATCTTTTTTGCCGGTACACCCGCAATGGTAATTCCAGGTTCCAAAAAAGATTTAGTTACAACTGCGTTTGCACCGATAACGATATCATTTGCAATGGTTATTCCACCAAGAATTTTGGCTCCAGGGCCGATATAGACATTATCACCAATTATGGGTGCATCCCAGACGATATTTCCCCCGGTAATATATACTTCATTATGAATTCTACAATTTTTTCCTACTTTTGCAGCATAGCTTACAACGAGAGGGCCATAATGAGCAATTGAAAGACCAGGACCAAAAACATTTATATTAATAATATATCCATATTTAAAAGATAGAGATTTATATCTTATCATTAAATATAAAAGATAAGGTTTCCAGATTTTAGATTTTTTGCAATTATAAAAATATTCATATTTCCGTAAAAATTTTTGAAATTTCCATACGTCATCAAAAAAAAATTCGTACCAAGTCCCTTTAATTCCTAATGATATTCTGTCAGCTTCCAGATAAAACCGATAATCATCCTTACTTTGGATCATTTCTATATCATACTCATGTTATTTACTTTTTTTATAAAATTTTCGAAAAATCATTACATTTCAGGTTGAGGATGCCACATGAAATTGTTCCATCCATGTTCCAAAAATTATCATACGCCATATTGTAAAAGTAAATGGTGCCTCACCAGCGATTACTTTATCATAGTATTGTAATGCTTCATTTGTAAGGATTCCACTAGAGCAAGTGACTGCATGTTGTAATAGATTCCTAAATTTTTCTGGAGCTTCCGTTTTAATCCAGAATTCTTCAGGAGTAGCAAATCCGAGTTTGTCTGTTCTGATCCTTACTTTTTCCGGAATAATATTTTTCATCGCTCCTCTAAGTATCATCTTAGAAGTTCCATTCCGGATTTTATGATTTGGCGGAAGAGTTAGTACATATTCTACAAGTCTGTGATCAAGGAATGGAACCCGGGATTCCCTGCTATAAGCCATAGAATTTCTGTCTTCATAATGGAGAAGAAAAGGAAGATGAGAAAAAAATGTCTGTTCGTAACAGTGCGAGGTTACCAGATCTTCCCCTTGATTTTTTTCAAATATTGGTATATTGGGATTCACGTGAAGGCGGGAGATATCAAGCCATGGCGGTGCAAAAGTTTCACTTTGAAGGTTCAACAATATTTTTTTACCCAACCTGTTCCTTTTCAACAGAAAAGATAGTGAATTCTTCATAATTTCAGTTTTTGAATATCCATATATCCTCCCATATAAATTTTCTATACAACATAATTCATGGATGAGTCTTTTTAAAGACAATCGATGAAACAATTCCGCAATGTAAATATTAAGAAAATCCGGATATCCTGCAATATATTCATCTGAACCTTGTCCATCTAGCAAAACAGTAACATTTTGTTCTTTAGCTAACTTGAACACACACCATTGGGCAAAAATACTTGTGGATGTAAAAGGTTCATCCTGATGCCAGATAATTTTTGGAAGATCGGTAAGAAGTTGATTTAATTCAGGATAGATGTAATGCGGTTCGATATTATGAGAATTAACCGTTTCTTTAATATAGGGCATTTCATCCCATTGCTTTTGAAGTGAACCTGCTGAAAATGTCTTTTGTTTTGATTCGTCACCTGTTGCTGATAACATATTATGAATTAAACAGACAATTGATGATGAATCAAGCCCCCCTGAAAGGCATGAACCTACTGGTACATCTGACCTTAAATGTATTTTTACAGACTCTGACAATAGGTTTTTATATTTTTCATAACCGGTTTCGTAGGAATCTGAATTTTTATTATCAGGTAAATGATACCATTTATTGACAATGATTTTTTCGATGGGTTGTTTTATATCGAATGCAAAAAATTCACCCCCTCGTATTTGGAAAACTCCATCAAACATAGTTTCGTGAGTATGGTCGCTTAAAGCATGGATAAGAAAATCATATGCCCTCTTTCCGTTTACAACGGGTGACCATCCGGGTAATTGAGTGAACCCCTTAATTTCTGATGCAAATGCAATAAAACCTTTAGAAGAGTACCAGTAATATAGAGGTTTTATTCCAAACCTGTCTCTTGAACCAAAAAGAATGCTAGTTTTTGTATCAAAAATTAAAAAGGCCCACATTCCGATAAATTTA
>Ga0123334_1000409_pt1 | contig 58303 bp, 59 predicted proteins | sample BiotimSIPDNA_FD_89706 | JGI IMG/M metagenome (GOLD analysis project Ga0123334, IMG submission 89706) | Anaerobic biogas reactor microbial communites from Washington, USA - Biogas_R1 time_0 SIP DNA | ecosystem: Engineered > Bioreactor > Anaerobic > Unclassified | place: Washington, USA...
CCCTTCAGGGAGAACCGTCCCTTCAGGGAGAACCGTCCCTTCAGGGAGAACCGTCCCTTCAGGGAGAACCGTCCCTTCAGGGAGAACCGTCCCCATCATTGACAACATCGCAGCCATCAGGAGTTCAGTTATCTGTTAATGGAAAAGAAATCATTTTAGAAGGAAATAGACCACAGTACATTTTTGTAGATATTTTCAACTATATCGACTTTGATCTGTCAAAGCCGCAGGGAACTGTTATCCTAAAGTTAAATGGACAACCCGCTGCATTTACCGATATAATAAAAAAGGGCGACGTGATCGAAATATACTGGAGCAAGTGAGAAGTGCTCGGTGTCAGGTTCCAATTAGATGCGGATAATTTATGTTACATCTCTTAAGAAAAGTCTTTCTAAGATTTTTTGATTGATACTATGTTTTGATATAGGATTGCTGATTTTTTGAGAACTGTCCCCTCGTGTATCCCCTCGTATAGAACCGTCCCCATGAACGCCCATGAATGTTTGTGGTCCAGGCACAAAAATATTAGCTGAGAATACCATGATACTATCAGACCTTTTTTTAGGGGGAATCCGGCGATGAGAATAATGGTAGTAAAGCTGCCCAAGTTTTTTGGTAATCTGATCAAAAAGGTACTTAAAATGAATAATTAATTGAGCAAAGAAATGAAGAGATTGAAAGCAACAGGAAAATCAAGAGGGACAGGTAGTTCGAGTTGAACAACAGGAACCATCCCTCTTGATACCCCCCTTGATTATAGGGTTATATTGCCCTTGTTACTTTATTGGAACGCAGACATCTAGCGCAAACATTGGCTGTCCTCGGAGTTCCGCTGTCAAGTATCTTGATTTTTCTTATATTTGGTTTCCAATATCTATTTGTTTTTCTGACCGAGTGGCTTACATTGTTGCCGAAAACGGTATCTTTGCTGCAAACTTCACATTTTGCCATCTATATCACACCTCCTTTGGATTTGGAGCTTATTATTCCACAAAGCAATAAACATTTTAACACAATAAGGCCAATATACGCAAGGATTATTTATAAATGTCTGTATATGTGAAGGTTGTAGTTAAAGATAGCTGGGTTAAGTGCCCAATCGCCTAACGTCATTCTATTGAGAACCGTCCCATAACAAGAAGAAACAACTTCCTATGCACTATGCAAAGAGAACCGTCCCCTTGCCTTCCCGACGAGAGAACCGTCCCTTTGGGGAGAACCGTCCCCTTGGGGAGAACCGTCCCCTTGCATTTAAGACGGCAAATAGATTTTGGTGTGGTAAATGGGATTACAATATATTAGAATAATATGAGGGGCGCTTAAGTGATAACCCCATCGTTTAATATAGGGCACTACAGCCAACTTGTTACTAGTGGCTGAACATACTGATGCAAGCACACAAGCTTCTATGAAGTGCTTATACTTAAAATTGCTTTATTTATAAGACAATGCATACAAATGAGGGCTACTATGAATAAGTCACATAATTTGTTGGGAAAACCATTACAATACCTAAAGGGCGTAGGAGATGTAAAAGCCGCTCTTTTTCAAAGACTTGGCATTTTCACCATCGAAGATGTGATTACTCATTACCCGAGAGATTATGAGGATAGGAGCAGGCTGAAAAAAATTATTCAACTGGAGGATGCACAGAAAGTTTCTTTTGAAGGAGTTATTGCTTCGAAACCAGTGGAATCGAGACCAAGAAGAGGGTTTGTAATAACACGGGTCAGCATTGTTGATGAAACAGGCTTAATTAATGCAATCTGGTTTAACCAGCCTTACCTAAAGAACTATTTTAAGAAGGGTGAAAAGTACATATTCTATGGCACAATCACTAGAAAGAGGACTTTTGAGGTACTCAATCCAGTGTACGAGAAGATTAGTGAATCTGGCCCTGTCAATACCTGCAGAATCGTTCCTATTTATCCTTCAACAGGCAGATTAACGCAAAACGCTATCCGAGCGGTAATACGAAGTGCCTTGGAATATGCAGGGGACGAACTGATAGAGTTTTTGCCTGAATGGATTTGCAAGGAATACAATTTAGTTGATAGCCAATTTGCCATCCACAATATACACTACCCAGATAGTGATAATGCCTTTCAAAGGGCACGTGAAAGATTGGTGTTTGAAGAGCTTCTTCTGCTTCAGCTGGGGCTAATCAGCCTGAAATCACTGCCTGAGACAGATCAGCCCGGTATCAAATTCGGTGCGGGAAAGCAGGTGAGAGAGTTTATCCAGCGATTACCCTTCGAATTGACCAAGGCGCAGACTAGAGTTGTAGCACAAATCGAACAGGATATGGAAAGTGGCAGGGTTATGAACCGCCTTATTCAGGGTGACGTTGGTTCAGGCAAGACAATCGTTGCGGTAATAGCACTTGTCAAAGCCGTAAAAAGCGGGTATCAGGGTGCATTTATGGCTCCAACGGAGATTCTTGCGGATCAGCATTACCACTCTGTTAAGCCAATGCTGGAGCGTTTTGGCATTAGAACAGCGCTCCTGACCGGAAGCACTTCAGTAAAAGATGCCAAAGGGCTACTTAAAGATGTCAGCGAGGGCAATGTGGACGTTTTAATTGGCACCCATGCTTTATTGGAAGAAAAGGTCGTTTTTATGAAGCTTGGCCTTGTCATAACAGATGAACAGCACAGATTCGGCGTAAGGCAAAGAGCTATAATATCACAAAAAGGAGAGAACCCGGACATACTTGTTATGACAGCAACACCGATACCAAGAACACTTGCACTCATATTATATGGCGACCTGGATATATCTATAATAGATGAACTGCCTCCAGGCAGAAAAAAGGTTGAAACCTATGCAGTAGATGAGCATATGCGGGAGAGAATCAACAAGTTTATAAGAAAACATGTCACGCAGGGAAGACAGGTCTATATTGTATGCCCTCTTGTTGAAGAATCGGATGCAGTGGAAGCAAAGTCTGCAACTGAACTTGCTGACGAGCTTGCAAATAAAACATTCAGCGACCTGAGGGTGGGTTTAATCCATGGAAAAATGAAGTCTTCCGAAAAAGAAAGCACTATGCTCGACTTTGTTAGAGGTGAAATGGATATTCTAGTGTCAACGACCGTTATTGAAGTTGGGGTAAATGTACCTAATGCAGCATTAATGGTTGTTGAAAACGCTGAGAGATTCGGACTAGCGCAGCTCCATCAGCTAAGAGGAAGGGTAGGGCGTGGTGAGCATCAGTCTTATTGCATCTTGTTTAGCGACAGCAAATCCCAGGTAGCACGCGAAAGAATGAAGGTAATGGAACAAACCACCGACGGGTTCGTTATATCGGAAAAGGATCTAGAGCTTAGGGGTCCGGGTGATTTTTTTGGTACCAGACAGCATGGGATCCCCGATATGAAAATAGCCAACCTTTACAAAGATATGGATGTTTTAAAACAGGCTCAGGAAGCCGCTTTAAAGCTAATTGAGAATGATAGAGGGCTGAAGCTCCCGCAAAACCAAATGCTTTGCCAGGCAATCAAGGAGAAGTTCAGCAAAATGGCAAATGTAATAAGCTTAAATTAAGAAGAGTTTGGTTAAGCCTGTATTGATTTACCAACTCATTCATCTAGACATATAAACACAAAGTAAAAAATGCAGGAATTATGTTGATGGCATAGAATTATTCAAAATAGTGAATCACAAATGATTGTGAACAGGTGGCAAGAAATATGCTTAGAGTAATAGCAGGTTCAGCGCGGGGACATAAGCTCAAAACGTTGAAGGGGGTTGAAACTAGGCCTACATCAGACAAGGTGAAGGAATCTGTTTTTAACATTATTGCAGCTGATATTGCTGATAGTAATGTGCTTGATGCTTTTGCAGGAACAGGTAGTTTGGGAATTGAAGCGTTAAGTAGGGGGGCAAAAAAGGCTGTTTTTATGGATAAAAGTGCGATTAGCTGTGGGATTATTAGGGAGAACCTTGTGCACACTAATCTGAGGGATCAGGCCGAGGTTTACGTGACTGATTACAAAAGTGGGATTGAAAGGCTATGCAGAAAAGGCTACAAGTTCAGCGTAGTTTTTCTTGATCCTCCATATAATAAAAATTTTATTCAAGAGGCATTAAAATTAGTGGCAAAAAATGATATAATTGATAATGGTGGTATCATTGTTGCGGAACATAGTCATTACGATGACCTCCCTGAGAGCTGTGACAGGCTCAAAGCGGTTGACACCAGAAAATACGGTGATACAATGATAACAATATATAAATTATGTTGAGCAGGGATTTTATATTTAATTTTTTCATAAGGCGGTAAGTTAAACGAATGGTTTTAGTGTATCCGGGAAGCTTTGATCCTATCACAAACGGACATTTGGATGTAATTACAAGGGCTGTGCAGATTTGTGATAGACTGATTGTAGCTGTAGGAAGTAATGAAAGTAAAAAGCCTGCATTTTCGGTGGAAGAGCGCGTAGACCTCATCAGATGTACTATCGGCGATAGGGACGATATCATGGTGACAGGTTTTTCCGGCCTTCTTGCTGATTTTGTAAGAAAAATGGGGGCAAAGGCAGTTATTAAAGGTCTTAGGGCTATGTCTGATTTTGAATATGAGTTTCAAATGGCACTCTTGAATAAGAGACTTGAGCCCGATATGGAAACTCTTTTTATGATGACAAGCGTTAACTACTCATATCTGAGTTCGAGCGCCGTGAAGGAAATTGCCAGCAACGGTGGGAGTATTGACGGGCTTGTTCCAGATTGTATCAAGGATAGGATTGTAAGTAAGCTGACCGCCAGGTGAAGTATTTTAGGGGGTAGAATCATGGAGATGCTTTCGATACTTGAAACATTGGAAGATTTAGTCGAGAAGAGTATTGGTGTGCCATTATCAGGCAAATGCCTTGTTGATAAGGATGAAATACTGGAAATTGTCAAGGAACTCAGGCTTAAGCTTCCGGACGATATTAAGCAGGCGAAATGGGTAAAGGAAGAACGCCAGAGGATATTGATGGATGCACAAAAAGAGGCTAGCACCATGATCAAGGATGCAGAGAAGAATATTGCATCGCTGGTAGACGAGCATGAGATAACCAAAAAGGCATATGAGCAGGCAAATGAAATTGTTGCTGCTGCTCAAAAAAATGCTCGCGAAATCAGACTGGGGACTAAGGAATATGCAAACAGTATTCTGAATAAGGTAGAAGAAATTCTGACTGATACAATCGAAGTTATAAAAATAGACCGCGAAGAGCTCAAATAGAGCTCTTTTTTATATGCTGCTTTTTGGGGGGCATATCCTGGGAATTAAATGTGTCTGTATCTAGCAATTCTATAGCTCTAATCTGCCCTTTACTGCTCTATTTTGTTTTACAGTAAAAGAAATAGCAATGAATAAGGCTAAGGTTGTCAACATTAGCAGTACTGAGATTACAAGTATCTGTAATGGGTTCCCTGCGATTGAATTTGATAGCGAGTATAAGGAGTTTGGGTTAATGAATTGGTCTTTTGGCAGAAGCGTCCCCCTTGAGAGAACCGTCCCCTCTAAGAGAAATGTCCCGTGAAATATTTTTAACGCTAGCCAGGTATATGCTGAAGCGAGTATTCCCTGTGCGAATTTGCCGATTAGGTATGGCCGAATGGAAATATCAGTTTTTGAAACAATACTCGTTACCTGTAAATGAACTGATAGACCCGCCCAACCAATAATGAAGCTTGCTGCAGGCAGTTTTACAAATAACGGTGTGGCTAATGCATAACCAGTAATACTTGACCCTGTTGTGACTTCTAGTAAACCACTCAGAATCCCTTTCGTAATCTCTTTACCGATACCAAATGGAGAAAGTACAGCTGAGGTTATTTCGGCTAAAACGTTGATTACATTGGTTTTGGTCAATATATGTATAATAATTGAAAAGAGGACTACAAATCCCCCGATTGTCAAAATGGCAGTTATTGAGTTTTTCACAGCATCGCCAAGTATTGTTCCAAAGGGGACAGTTCTCTCATCGGGGACAGTTCTCTTGACGGGGACAGTTCTCTTGCCGGGGACAGTTCTCTCGCCGGGGACGCTTCTCGCATCGGGGACGCTTCTCTTGCCGGGGACGCTTCTCGCATCGGGGACGCTTCTCTCGCGGCTCGCAGCATGCGAGTATTGTCCGATTAAGCTCACTAAGTTTTTCTCCTGAGATTTATATAATTCTTTTTGAGAATACTGTCTACCTATCTGAGAGAACTGTCCCCATTTTGCAAATCTCTCCTCACCTTCTAAGAATCGGTCATTTTGAGAGAACCGTCCCCCCTGAGAGAACCGTCCCCCTTGAGAGAACCGTCCCCCTTGAGAGAACCGTCCACCCTGAGAGAACCGTCCCCCTTGAGAGAAGCGTCCCCCCTGAGAGAAACGTCCCCCCTGAGAGAAACGTCCCCCAAAAGAGAACCATCCCCGGTCTCCCGTGGAAACAAAGCGAAAAAGCAAGCCAACACTAATACAGGCTAAAACATGACATGTGAACAGTAAAAGCCCGATTGATAAGGAACCGTAAATTGTTGTCCCGACAGCTCCGATGATAAAAAGGGGTCCGGAGTTATTAGTGAAAGCCAGCAGCCTTTCGGCTTCAGCTTTGGTGATCATACCTCTATTTCGCAAATCTGATGTGATTTTTGCGCCAACAGGATAACCAGAGATAATACCCATTATCAATGCAAAGGATGCGCTACCAGGGACATTAAATAGAGGCCTCATAATGGGATCCAGTAATTTATCAAAAGACCGCACAAACCCTGTCGCATTTAGAATTTCGACTGCTACATAAAAAGGGAATAGGGCTGGAACAATTGCGCTGACCCATAAAGCAAGCCCGTTCATAGCCGCTTCAAGAACCGTCCCCGACATCAAAACCAGGCAGACTACGAAAAGTATGCAAAGAGCAGGCAAGAATAGCTGCTTGAGATGCATAACCGCTGAAGGCTGAAGCAGTAGCATTATGAGGGCTAATAGGGCTGTGAGAAGAATTATTGTAAAAATCATAGGTTCAGCTCATTTCCAATCTTTCTCTAGCATTCTATTATCAAATAGTGCAAATAATTACTATGCTCTTGTCTTAGCTGGTTTTTATGCAAAAAATATTGGGGAGCTAATATTCTATTAGTCACCCCAACATTTGATATTGAGCGCTTCGCGATGCAAGATGTTTTGGTTCTGAAGTACAATAAACTGAGGGTATTGTACAAATTACTCTTCTGGAACTTATCGTTCTTAGTCTATTTCACTAATCCAATTGAGCTCATCCTTCAAAGCTCCACTCTGTATGCCGGTAATAGTCTCGTAGAGCTTTGCAGAGAGCTCTCCGATTTTCCCCTCGGCCACAGTAATCACATTACCGCTCCAGTTTAATTCTCCAATCGGGGAGATAACGGCAGCGGTACCTGTGCCAAACGCTTCTACGAGCTTACCTGCAGCGTGAGCATCATAAAGCTCCTGAACTGCCAGCTTTCTCTCTGAAACCTTAATACCCCAATGCTTTAACAGACGAATACAAGAATCTCTTGTAATGCCCGGGAGAATGCTGCCATCCAACGATGGTGTCACAACCTCATCGCCGATTTTGAAAAACACGTTCATGGACCCCACTTCTTCGATGTACTTTCTCTCAACACCATCAAGCCACAAGACCTGCACATAGCCTTTATCGTGGGCAACTTCCTGCGCCTTAAGACTTGCTGCGTAGTTTGCCGGCGTTTTTGCGAATCCTGTGCCGCCCCTAACCGCACGCACGTATTCGTCCTCTATCATAATCTTTACAGGATTAATGCCAGAGGGGTAATAGGCACCGCTGGGAGAAAGTATTATCATGAACTTGTATGTGTTTGAAGCTCTGACTCCAAGGTAGGGATCTGTTGCAATAATAAATGGTCGAATATAAAGCGATGTGCCCGGCTCAGTCGGTATCCAGTCCCGGTCAACAGATACAAGGGTTTTAACTGCTTCGACAGCTAAGGCTTCATCAATTGGCGGGATAGACATTCTTTGATTAGAATTGTTGATTCTCTTCATATTCATCTCAGGTCTAAAGAGATTGATTTTCCCGTTCTTAGACTTATATGCCTTAAGACCCTCAAAAATGGCTTGCCCGTAGTGGAATACCATTGTAGAGGGGTCCAATGACAATGGCCCATAAGGTACTATGCGGGGATCATACCAGCCTTTATCCGTATTATAGTCCAATATAAACATATGATCAGAGAAATACTGACCAAATCCCAGATTTTTAGGATCAGGTTTGACCTTCGGACTAGTAGTTTTTTGTATTCTGATTGTTTGATTCAATGTATAGACCTCCTATCTTTTTCAGGGAATTTTACAGTCGATTATTGCAAAAGCCCGTTTGTATACACTTTTTATATTATGCAACTTTTTCTGCGAAAAATCTAGTATATATTTATAGGATCGAATAAAAAATAAATTAGCACGGCATATATTTCAAATCTTTCTGTAAAATAATATAATTATAGTTGATGCAAGAGTGCAAATTGTTATCAAGTTAATATTCAAATTACTGATAATAATGAAGGAACCAGGATTGTGAACTTACTGAATAAAATGAAGGAACCAGGATTGTAAACATACTGAATAAACAGTTGGTGTATCAGTAGGAGTGGCAATAAAGCTGATACAGCCAGCAGGTTGCCTCAGATGCACAGGAGGCCGGCGCTTTTACCTCATAGAATCTGAGCCGACGAGACAACAGTATGTTGATGAATTGATTGAGACATTTATCAATATGGAAATATTTTAGTTAAGATACATCAGGCGTTGCCAGACATGACCTTTTTTGCTATGATTACTTAAGCAGTACTACTGCAAATATTTGTCATGTTCCAATGTCAGGGGGCAAGGATGTCGAAGATGTTTTATCCATCTCTTATTGTTGACAGCATAAGGGATATAACCACAGAGCTTTTGGCAGAAAACACTATTAAGGGTTTGATTCTGGACATAGATAATACCCTGGTAGCAAATCATGTTGCTGAAGCAGATGAGAATGCGATTGAGTGGGTTGAAAGCATCAAGTCTGCCGGGTACAAGGTCTGTATTGTCTCTAATGCTGCCAAAAGCCGTGTCACAAGATTCAACGATAAGCTGCAGCTCTATGCTCTTCATAGGGCGATGAAGCCTATGGCAGGCGCTTTTAAGAAGGCTTCTAGAATGATGGGGCTCAAAAATGCGAATGTTGCCGTTGTTGGAGATCAAATTTTTACTGATGTGTGTGGCGGAAATCGCGCGGGCATGTTTACGATTCTTGTTAAGCCAATTGACCGGAAGGAAGGTAAGTTCGTACAATTTAAGCGGATTTTTGAAAAACGAGTTCTGAAACGGTATGCTGATAAAAGGCAGGGTTGAGAATGCGCTTGGATATGAGAGTCAACAGCAAGACGAAATTGACAGGATTGATTGGTAACCCGCTCGGGCATACTGTGTCACCTTTTCTTCAAAACAGCCTTTTTTCTTCAATGGGCATAAACGGTATTTACATACCTCTTTGCGTTCCGGATGGACGACTGAGGGATGCGGTAAAGGGCCTGGAGGCTTTTGGATTCAAGGGCTTTAATGTAACTATCCCCTACAAGAGGGCGGTTATGGAGTGTTTGGATGAGATTAGCGAAGAAGCTGAGCTGCTGGGAGCAGTAAACACTGTTAAGATAACAGAGGATAGCTTAACAGGAAAGTTCCGGCTCTGGGGGCATAATACGGACGGTGACGGTTTTATTCGTGCTTTTCACGAGCAAGCAGGGACAAGCTTTGCAGATAAGAAGGTTTGTATGCTGGGCGCGGGAGGAACTGCCAGGGCGTTAACAATAAAGGTTGCATTGGAAGGTGCTGAAAGCATCTGTATTATTAACAGGACTGAATCAAAAGCACAAGAGCTTGCTGAAAAAGTCAAGCAGATTATCAAATCAAAGGCAGAAACAGCAACGGAATCTCGAAACGAGGCCGCTGCCGAATGCGTAAACGAACCAGATACCAAGTTAGCAAATGGGCCCACAGATGAACAGTTTAGCGAACCCGCGATAGAATCTATAAACAAGCCCGCAGTCACAATTGCTCCAGAGTATCTAAGATCAGAAGAAATTACAGCAGCTGCTTTCGGCTCCACTCAATCTCTGCGCGCGTTGGAGCAATGTGATATCATAATCAATGCAACATCGGTTGGCATGTATCCGGATATTAAGTCAAGCCCTCTGGAGGAAAGCTTTCCTTTTAGGCCGAATCAGATAATATATGATGTGATTTACAATCCTGTCGAGACAAAGCTGATGTCTTTGGCCAGATCGAAGGGATGTATTGCCATAAACGGGGCGGGAATGCTGTTCTATCAGGGAGTAAAAGCATTTGAGGTTTGGATGGATAAGGTTGTGCCCAAAAAAATATTAAATGATCTATCGAATGCCTTTATAAAATATTTAGAAAGCTAAAGGGTTTTTCATGTAATATGGAGAAATTATGCAAGGAAATAAATTTGAAGGGTATCGGGTATGGCTGTTCTATATTGTTTAATATTTTTATTTGGGCTCGCAATCGGATCGTTTGTTAATGTGCTAATATTCCGCATACCACTGAAGAAGTCTATTATTTTCCCGGCTTCTTCATGTACCTCCTGCGGTAACAGGCTTTTACCGCTTGAGCTTATACCGATTTTGAGCTATGTGTTACAAAGAGGAAAATGTAAGCATTGCGGAGTGAAAATTTCAGCTAGATACCCCTTGATAGAGTTACTGACTGCACTGGTATTTATGGCTTTGTTTTACAAATATGGTATTTCGGTTCCCTTCTTTGCCTTTACCTTTTTAATGACTATTTTAGTTGCGGTATTTTTTATTGACATAGATTACAGAATAATACCAAATGGTCTGGTTATAGCCGGGATGGCCGGCGGAATGCTTCTTTTTATATACAACTGCTTCCGGCCTATGCCCGAGATATTTGGTGACGGTAAGTGGTGGACACCTTTAGCCGGCTTGCTGCCTGGATCAGGCTTTCTGCTCCTGGTGGCAATACTTGGGTCCCTCATCTACAAGACCGATGATGCGATGGGTATGGGGGATGTTAAGCTTATGGCACCCATAGGAATGTTTCTTGGCTGGAAGCTTTGCCTTATTGCGCTTGTTGTTTCGGTTGTACTGGGTGGTTTGATATCCTTAGCGCTTATGATTTTAGGCATTAAGAAAAGGAAGGATACCGTTGCGTTTGGCCCATTTATTGTTCTTGGTACCTTTGCGGCAATAATGTATGGGTGGGAAATGCTAAACTGGTTTATGAGGATTTGATTAGTTTTACAAACTGAGTTTCGGGATAAGCGCTATAAAAAGAATTTAACAGATAGTGTAAAGTAACTTATGAAAAACGCGATATGACACTATTTAACATGGGGAGGGTATTATATGGCACAGATTAAGAACTATATGGAGGAAATAGTATTCGGTCAGATGAAGGAAGTATTAATGGACATCAATGTTTGCACTTGTGATAAATGCATGCTTGATATTGCAGCTATTGCACTCAATGACCTGCCTCCGAAGTACATTGTAACTGAGAAGGGTGAGCTTTATTCAAAGATTAACAGCTTGAGCCAGCAGTTTGAGGTTGATATTATTTCGGCTATAACTAAGGCTGCGGTTCTTGTCAAGAGAAATCCAAGGCATAATTTATGAGTAAAATGCCCACGAAGGGATGGAAATGCAATATGTCAAAAAGGATAATTGTTATAAATGGCCCCAATCTAAATTTGCTTGGGACAAGAGAAAAGGACATTTATGGAGCGTCGACTCTTTCGGAGATAGCTTCTGCTGTTACAGAAGAAGCGAAGCGGATTGGAATGGAGGCCGATTTTGTGCAATCCAACCATGAGGGAGAGATTATCGACAAGATACATGAGGCAAAAGGCAGATATGATGTGATTATTATCAATCCTGCTGCATATACCCATTACAGCATAGCCATAAGAGATGCTATAAAAGCAGTTGAATTACCTTGTATTGAGGTGCATATGTCAAATATTCACTCGAGAGAAGATTTTAGAAGCAAGTGTGTGATTGCACCGGTCTGCCTAGGGCAAATATGTGGATTTGGAGCAAATAGCTACATTTTAGCGGTTCGGGCTGCGGCACTCTTGTAATGATGGACGATGAACGACAGCCACAGAATATGACCGGCAGGCGAAGATGTCAAAGGAAAGCTGGTCGGTGATACTACGAAGGATAGCCGCTAGACTATAGATGACAAGGAACAAATAACGAATGCAGATGACAAAGGAGAGGGTACTTTGACTGACTTATTCAAAAATAGACTTAAGAAGCTTCGAAATGAGCTAGGAATTAGATATTCAGAGGCAGTACTTATTACAAAGCGTGTTAATTATATGTATATATCTGGATTCACGGGCACATCAGCTATTGTTTACATAAGCGAGAACCGTGCAGTTCTGCTGACGGATTTTAGGTATGTAGAGCAGGCAACATCTCAGGCGGCGGATTTTGAGATTATTCAATATTCGGGCAGTGCTTTTGACAAACTAAATCAGCTTATTGAAAGCGACAGCATTCAAACGCTTTACTTTGAGGACAGGGATGTAACCTTTTATGAATACGATGAATATACTGCAAAGCTTAAGGTTGAAGTTTTTCTCCCTTTAGGCAAGACTATTGAGAAACTACGCAGAGTTAAGGATCAGTGGGAAATAGAGCTTATAAGAGGAGCTGTGGACGTTGCGGATAAGGTGTTTTTGCATATCCTTCCTTTTATAAAGCCAGGGGTGGCAGAGATAGAGCTGGCAGCCGAAATGGAGCATCATATGAGACGGCTGGGGGCTTCCGGACCGTCCTTTGACACGATTGTTGCTTCAGGTCAGAGGGCATCGATGCCCCATGGTGTTGCTTCCGAAAAGAAAATAGAAGCCGGGGATGTTATTACAATGGACTTCGGTGCATTATACAAGGGCTATTGCTCGGACATAACCAGAACTGTGTTTTTAGGCAATCCCGATAAGGAGCTGGCAAGAATCTATAAAATTGTTCTGGAGGCAAACCAGAAGGGTTTGGAGGCAGTCATATGTGGAATTGCCGGCCGTGATGTCGATGATGTTTCGCGGCAGTACATCGCCGATCAGGGATTTGGCGATAACTTTGGGCATGGTCTTGGACATGGAGTAGGTCTTGAGATTCACGAGGAACCTTCTCTTTCAATGAGAGCGGATTTATTATTAGAAGACGGTATGGTGGTTACAGTAGAACCTGGAATCTATGTGCCTGGGCTTGGGGGAGTTAGAATAGAGGACATGGTTGTCGTAAATGGTGCGAAAGCCGATATCCTTACGAAAGCAAGTAAGGAATTGCTGGTTCTGTAGAAAGTGCAAAAGCCTTATAAAAGTTTTTCTTGAAATATGTACTGTTTTAATTTATTATTGATTATTGAATACGAATGAACGGAGGAATTATTTGTATGATAACAGCAGGCGAATTTAGGAACGGTGCCACATTTGAGTTGGATGAGCAGGTATTTCAGGTGGTAGAGTTTCAACATGTAAAACCCGGCAAGGGAGCCGCATTTGTAAGGACAAGGCTCAAAAATGTTATTACCGGAGCCACAGTTGAGAGGACATTCACACCGACAGATAAAATGCCGAAGGCTCATATTGAAAGAAAGGACATGCAGTATCTTTATAACGATGGAGATTTATTCTATTTTATGGATACTGAGACATATGAACAAATACCGATAAACAAAGAGACAATTGGCGACACATTCAAGTTTGTTAAGGAGAATATGACAGTCAAGATACTTTCTTATAAGGGAAATGTATTCGGTATAGAACCTCCTACGTTCGTTGAGCTAGAAGTTGTTGAAACAGAACCCGGATATAAGGGAGATACGGCTACAGGGGCATCGAAACCTGCTGTGCTTGAAACGGGTGCCACTGTCAAAGTGCCGCTTTTCGTTAACCAGGGCGACATAATCAGAATCGATACGAGGATCGGGGAATACATGGAAAGAGCATAAGCTTAGGTAATTCGAGTTAGAAGGCCGGAATTTGAGGCCTTTTAATATATGGGATAAACCGCATTGTCGGCGGGAATATTAATGAGATGTACGTATAGTACACTAATTGTGTAAAGAAATGGAGGCTGTTATGAGTTACTTGAAAGAGAAGGTATCCTACTTGAAAGGATTGGCTGAAGGAATGCAGATTAGCGATTCAACTAATGAGGGAAAGCTGCTTAAGGCGATTATAGCCGTTCTTGATGATATCGCTATTGAAGTGGACGATATTGCTGAAATACAGGATCAAATCAGCGAGCAGGTAGACGAAATAGATGAGGATTTGGGCGAAATTGAAGGCCTTCTATATGATGTTGACGACGATGATGACGACGACGACGAATGTGATTGTGCCGAGTGCGTCGATGAAGAGGTATGTAATGCTCAATTCGATTGCCCTCATTGCGAACAAACAATTAATCTTATGGATGCTTACATGAAGAAGGATTCTGTACTGTGTCCCCATTGCCATAAAGATATAGAGATTGAATGGTCCTGCGATTGCGAGGATTGTGCAGAAGGCGAAGACGATACAGAGGATTGAAAGGCGTAGTTAGCTAGGTGGGTCATTGTAAAGTGTTGGCCCACCTTTTATATGGTCTATGGTCACTTATGGAGTTTGCCGGCTAGAATTATTTAGGGGTGTTTTATAATGACAATTGGAAAAGTGCTAAGAGAGATAGTGGAATGGGTTGTTATATTTGCAACGGCTTTCATACTGGTAGCGTTGCTGAATACAGCTGTTTTCGCGACAACACAGGTGCGACAGACTTCTATGCAGGACACGCTGATAGAGGGACAGCATTTGTTTATTGGAAAATTGGGCTATACCTTTGGTGATCCGACGAGAGGAGATATCATTGTTTATATAGAAAATGAGCTTCCGGAGAAATATATTGATAGGGTCAAGGTATTTCTTACGGATATTTCGGATGTATTCAAGCCAATCGAGAGAAAGACAAATATCCGTCTTGTGAAGAGGGTAATTGGTGTTCCCGGGGACGAAGTGGATATTAGGGACGGAAAGGTTTATCTCAATGGTACGGAGCTAGAAGAAGCCTATGTTAAGGGAGAGACCTACCAGAGAGAGTTTTCTTTCCCGGTAAAGGTACCCGATGGGAAATACATAGTACTTGGAGACAATAGGGAAGTCAGCAAGGATAGCAGAACTTTTGGACTTATTGATCGCAGGCAGGTTGAGGGAAGGGCAGCATTTAGGTTCTGGCCGATAAATAAAATTGGCGTGTTGCGATAAAAAACCCGTGTTTGCAAAATTCTAGCCGTTCACAATAGTGATCGGTTTTTTTGTGTTTAGGCATCCTGTGAGATTTGAGAGAACCGTCCCCCCCCGAGAGAAGCGTCCCCCAAAAGAGAACCGTCCCCCCGAGAGAACCGTCCCCCCCGAGAGAACCGTCCCCGCCCGAGAGAACCGTCCCCCAAAAGAGAAGCGTCCCCCCGAGAGAACCGTCCCCCCGAGAGAACCGTCCCCAGGGATACCCAGGGACTATTACCCGTATTATGGACTCTTTATTCAAATCCTTTTACCAATAATAGTCTGGATTGGTGCCAAAATCAAAGCTCGCAAGATGCAAAATCATATATTGACCAGAGGCTAGCACGGAAGTAGTCATAAAATTGGACAAAGCCTAATAATTATACTAGTGACTGCGATGCTTTTGTGGATGCGCTGCAGATACCAACAGAAAAGGTGAGGAAGCACATATGGGAAGCGGTGGGGGACCAAGCCTGAAAAACACCAGTACAAGCTGCCTTAGACGGGATATATTACCCATGCTTGCAAGGAGAGTGGCGTCAGCTATAGAAGGTGCTATAATTTATGGCCTCGAACCTCTTGAAGAGATACGTCTGAGAGCTTATAAGCCGCTTGTTCTACAAAATTACTATAGGGAATGGTTTATCGGAGCAGGGAATTTATTATCAGCTAAACCCTCAGGGGCTTTTATTGTAACACAAGAGGATATCAGAGCTACACTTGAGCTGATGAGCGAAAATTCAATATATGCTTATCAGGAAGAAATCAGAAATGGCTATATAACCATCAAAGGCGGGCATAGAGTCGGCCTTGCCGGGCGGGTAATTCTCGATGGTCCTCTTGTGAAAAACATAAAGGATATATCTGGGCTCAACATCAGATTGGCAAATCAGATATTTGGCTGCTCACAAAAAGCAATCAAGTATCTTATCAGAAATAACTCGGATATTTTCAATACACTTATCATATCTCCGCCACAATGCGGAAAAACGACCATTCTGAGAGATATTGCAAGATTACTGGGAAACGGCCTTCCCGATATGGGCTTCAGAGGCGTAAAGGTTGGAATAGTAGACGAAAGATCCGAGATAGCTGCGTGTCAAAAGGGAATAGCGTCAAATGATGTGGGACTGAGAACGGATGTACTGGATGGATGCCCGAAAAGAATAGGGATGCCGATGATAATCCGGGCCATGTCACCCAAGGTCATTATTACCGATGAAATTGGGAATGAGGGCGACCGGGAGGCCATACACAGTGTCTTGAATGCCGGGGTGCGCATCGTCGCGACTGCCCATGGCTATAACGTTTCAGAAATGAAAAGCAGGCGTGAGGTAATAAAGCTGATTGAAGATAAGGTTTTTGAAAGGTACATCGTGCTTGGCAATGCCAATGGCCCGGGGACGCTGGTTGAGGTTATCGACGGTGAGAATATGGAATCTATTTATCAAATGCTCTTAAGACCTCCGCCTCTATAGGCGGGGGATAAACAAATAGTCACTTCAGTGGTAGGTTCAATCCCCCTCTGAAGGAGCAATTGATAAAATGCTCGCGGCGCGATACACACAAAACGCATAAGGAAGGCGCTAAAGCGCCCGCGGTTTGGCGTACAATTTGCGCAAGCGCTCATTGAAGGAGGCTGTTAAGTATGCTTTTTAAACTTACCGGCAGTATCATCGTTATTGTTTCCTGTAGCTTTTTAGGGTTAATACTGTCACGTGACTGTAAAAAAAGACCTACCCAGTTAAGGGAGCTTCAAGGCATATTGCAGATGTTTGAAAACCAGATTACCTATCTATCGGATATTATTGCGGATGCCTTTGAAAGAATTAGCAAAATAGGAGGGTCTGATACATGTGTTTTCTTCACCAGAGCGGTTGAGATATTAAGAAAGAACAAAGCAATAAGTGCTTCAGAGGGTTGGAGTCAAGCGGTTGAGCAATGCATATGCAGGACAGCCCTTAACAAGGAGGATGAAGAAATACTTATGGCCTTCGGCAGAATGCTGGGAAGTACTGATTTGGATGGACAGATAAAGAACATCCGATTGACGATCGGACAGCTGAGGCTGCAGGAGGATAAGGCTGAGGAAAGCAGGAGGAAGAATGAAAACATGTACAAGAGTCTTGGTGTTCTTGGCGGTATTGCTGTAGTAATCGTGCTACTGTGACAAGTGCAGGAATGAGTTGAAGGGGTTGACATATTATGGGTGTGGATTTGATTTTCAGGATTGCTGCGATTGGTATTCTTGTTGCAGTGCTAAATCAGCTGCTTATCAGGTCTGGCAGGGAAGAACAGGCCATGATGACTACGCTGGCAGGTCTTATAGTAGTGCTAATGATTGTAGTAAAGGAAATTGCGGTACTGTTCGACACTGTAAAAACGATTTTCAAATTGGATTGAGTATTTTGCGGGGGTGATTCGGATGCAAATCATTCAAATTATCGGTATAGGCTTTGTGGCAACCGTCCTAATCATTATACTCAAAAAGCAGAGACCTGAAATTGCTGTTCAAGCGAGTATAGTAACAGGGGTTGTCATCTTCATGCTTCTGGCGTCAAAATTGGTAGCTGTTGTAGATGTTCTTGGAAGCTATGTGCAAAAGGCGGAAATTAAGCCCGTCTATTTTGCTACGGTCTTGAAGATCACCGGAATTGCCTATATTGCGGAGTTTGGTGCCGAGATTTGCAATGATGCAGGTGAAAGCGCGATTGCATCTAAGATAGAACTGGCGGGAAAGGTAATTATTACAGTTTTGGCAGTACCGATTATTACATCAATGTTGGATCTGATCATGGAAATTATGCCATGACAGGAGGATAAACGGAATGTTGATTAACAGATATGAAAAAATCAAAGTAGGTTTAGCTGCAGGCTTATTGTTTTTGCTTGTAATGCTATTATCACCAGTGTGTTGCATGGCATTAGCTGAGATGAAAGAAGGGCCGATGGGAGAAGCAGTGGAAGAGACAGTTGGACAGATCTCAGGACAGACCTCAGGACAGACAGCCGGAGCCCCACCGGCAGCAGAGCTGATTGAAAAGCAGACAGGAGCAGGCGGGATTGATACTGTCAAAAGTGAAATTGAGAGATATATCGATGAGGACAGCTATGAAATACTAGGCGAATTTAGTTCAGACAGGTTCATTAAGGATGTGACAGAAGGAAAGATAGGCTTTGACCTGAAAGGCGTTGGAAGCAATGCGCTTAGATTTTTATTTAAGGAGCTTTATCAGAACCTGGGTATTTTTGTGAAGCTTACTGCGCTGGTTGTGGTATGTGCCCTGCTTAAGAATGTACAGGCTAATTTCTTGTATGAGAGTGTTACCCAGGTGGCCTTTTATGTGTGCTATATCGTTATTGTGTCAGTGCTTTTGGTCAGCTTCGGTACAGTTGTAAAAATGGGGAGTGACATTATTGATAAAATGGTTGGTTTTATGTATGTAGCTATTCCAGTTATGCTGTCTTTGCTGATCTCCGGGGGAAATATTACGGCGGGTGGTATTCTGCATCCGGCTATACTGATGATAGTTGAAATCTCGGTAACTGTTATCAAGAACCTGTTTGTACCTCTGATATTTCTATCGACTGTTCTAAAAATTGCGAATAATATTTCGGAGAAAATACAGCTGGCCAAGCTGGCAAATCTGGTAAACAAAATAGTTATCTGGACATTAGGCGCATTACTGACAGTATTTGTCATTGCAGTATCGCTACAGGGTTCTCTAGGAGCAGTAATCGACGGCGCCACAAGCAAGGCAGCAAAATTTGCTATAAGCACCTTTATCCCTGTTGTGGGTAAAACCCTGGCGGATGCGACAGATACGGTAATAGGATGCACGCTTCTTATTAAGAATGCCGCAGGCCTGGCTGCGCTGGTAGGCATTCTAATAATATGCATCGTACCGTTGATAAAAATCGTCGCATTGGTGGCGCTTTATAAGGCTGCAAGTGCATTGCTTGAGCCGATTGCCGAAGGACGAATCACAAATTGTATAGACGATGTGGCTAACTCAATGCTGAATATTTTTGCCTTAACAACAGCCGTAGCTTTTATGTTCATGATTTCGGTCACTGCCTTGATTAGTGCAGGAAATGTAAGTGCCATGCTCAGGTAGAGCAAAGGCCTTGGATAGGAGGTCAAATGACGGATTTTATCAAGCAGTGGATAATCAATATCGTAGCTTTGGTATTGTTCATAGTGATAGTAGAAATGCTGCTACCCAAGGGGAAAATGAAGAAGTATGTAAGTATAGCAACGGGAACAATAATGATAATAACAATCGTCAACCCGCTGCTCGAGCTGTCAGGAAAAGATTTCAGCTTTGTGGAAGCTCAGACGGCAGGAAGCAACATGATTAGTAAGATTGAGATTGAGAATAACAGCAAGCTCATGGAGCAGGAGCAAATGGAGCAAATAATTCAAGTTTACCGAGCGGACATGATAGAGCAAATAGAACATAATGCCAAGGAGGTGGATGGGGTTCGCGAAGCCAAAGCGGATATTATCATCAACGAGGATTCGCAATCCGAGGACTTCGGCACAATAAGGCGTGCCTACCTGATCATCACCCTCGAAGAAGATGGGGACGGTTCTCTCGGAATACCTGAGATTGAGTCTATAAATGTGGTTAAGATCGGTAAAGTGGGCAAGCTAGGCAAGATAAACAGAAGCCAGGCTGCCGATACAGATTGCCCGCATGAGATAAAAAGACAGCTACAGGAAAGAATCAGTAGCGTTTTCGGAGTCAGTGGCGAGAATATTGTTATTAGCAAGAAAACGAGGTGAGGTCATGGATATAATAAAACGAATAAAGGAATGGATTGAAGGCCGGGATCGGAAGAAGCTGATTGAAAACACTGTAATTGTTGCGATTATTGGAGTTATTGTCATTATAGCTGGCTCAACACTTTTCAGCAAAAACAAATCAGCATCTCCTGCCCCGGTCTACGAACAGCAAAAAAACGAAAGCAGGGATGCAGCGCAAAGGGACAGTTCTTCTGTTGATGCTAAGGAAGAGAAGCTGAAGTCAGTTTTGTCGCAAATGCAGGGAGTTGGCAAGGTAGACGTTTTAATTACCTATGATAGCAGCGGGGAAGAAATCCCTGCATTTGATACAAGAGACAACCAAAACAGTACACTTGAGAAGGATAATGAGGGTGGTACAAGAACTGTCACCCAAAGAGATTTAGATAGCACGCTGGCCTATGAGGATTCTTCGAATGGAGGGAAGGTGCCGGTGATATTGAAAAAAACTGAACCTGAGGTGAGAGGTGTGCTGATAGTCGCAGAGGGGGCTGACAGCGTAGTTGTCAGAGAGCGCATCATAAATGCTGTTAGGGTTGCCTTGGACATTCCATTGCATAGAGTTGAGGTTGTTCAGAGGAAAAAGTAAGAGCTTTTCAGAAAAAGAGATATAAACGTAAATGCAGCTGAATATATTATTTATTAAGTGGGACAAAAAACAAAAACTTGATTGCAGTTACATGCAAACATAGTTGACAGAGTGTTTAGCTTAAAAAAGCGCCAATTACTCATAAACATGCTTGAAGGGGGCAGAGACATGATGGTTTTTAAAAGAAAGCAAATAGTCATTTTGGCATTAGTCCTTGTTATTGTGGTAGCAGGCTATTTGCAGTATAGCTACAGGCAGGAAAGCACATCTACTGATGTGGAGGGAAGGCTGGGCGAAGCCGTATACGTGGATAATGAAATTTACAATGAAGGTATTGAAGGCTCACAGTTGAGCCTGGCAGAAGAAACAAACGTTCAAAGCAACGTAACCGCCTCCAAAATAGCCAATGATTACTTTGTGCAGGCAAGAATGGATAAGGAGCAGAGCAGGAGCAAAAGTAATGAAGCGCTAAAGGCAATCACTGAGGATATTAATGCCAGCGAAGACATAAAGACAGAAGCTCATGAGAAAATGATTATGCTTACTGAGAATTCGGAGAAGGAAATGAGGATTGAAACCTTAATCAACAAAATGGGGTTTGAGGACACCTTTATCTTGTTTGCAGATGACGGAAGCGTAGATATTGTAGTTAAGACCCCAAGCCTTTCTACTTCGCAGGCTGCACAAATCACAGATATTGTAATGAGGCAGGGCGACGCGCAGGTTGAGGATATTCACATCAAGCCCTTGTTTTAGAAAAGGGTTTTGAGATGTAACCTAAATGAAACTTAGCTGCACAATATATAGCGACAACTTTATATACAAGCAATATATTATGCTGCGGAACTTAAACATGTGACATCGCAAAATGTCCAGGAGGCATGGTGCTTATGCTTTTCACGACCGCACCTAGTGAGGTCTCTTTGCCTGGTAAACGCGGGATTGGTTGTACTTTATGATGGAAAAGTGGTATAATAACTTTATAAACCCATGTGGAGGTAGGTTATGGATGAAAATGTCCCCAGTGTTGTTAATGAAATAGGAGCTATTAAGATTACTGATGAGGTTGTTGCGATAATTGCCGGTATAGCTGCAATAGAGGTTCCGGGGGTCACGAGTATGAGCGGCGGTATTGCCGGCGGTATTGCCGAAGCACTCGGTCGCAAGAATCTCTCCAAAGGCGTTAAGGTTGAGGTAGGAGAGAAGGAAGCGGCTATCGACCTTTACATCATCGTTGAATATGGTTTCAGGATACCTGATGTTGCATGGACTATACAGGAAAAGGTCAAGCAGACGGTTGAAGATATGACAGGCTTGAATGTCGTTGAGGTTAATATTCACATACAGGGCGTCAATATCGAGAGGGAACATAAAAAAGAGCTCATTGAGGAGCAAACAAAAAGTAAATAAAAACGTATATATATATATTGAAAGCAGTTTTGAAGTAAACCCATTAGGGTTTATTTTTTTTGGAAAATACACTATAATGTTTTTGGGAATAGTAATAATATGCATATAAACGTTAACCCGAAAGGTGGTATGCTTGTGAACATTTTTTTCAGAGTTTTGTTAGCAATTTATGCATTCTGTTTGGCTGTTTTTTCTGCATTTTGCATGTATGTAGCGGTTGTTCCGCAGGCTTTTGTAGATATTTCCGGCGCAATCACACAGATTATTTTGGATAACGGGGCAGGCGTGCTTAGGGTTGTTGTGTTCATTATTGCCTTGGTATTTTTCGCACTGAGCGTCATGTTTCTTGCATCGGGAATTCGAAGCAACAAGGATAAAAAAGCAGTTAGCAAGCATACTAATATCGGGGAGATTAAGATATCTCTAAATTCTATTGAAAATATTGCCATTAATGCATCAAAAAGAGCGAACGGCATTAAGGAAACTAAAACACTGGTAAAAAAGGCGGATGATGGTGTAGAGATTGAAGTGCGCATAATCGTCATGCCGGATCTTAGCATACCGGTCATTTCTGAAGAGGTACAAGGGCGTGTGAAAAAAGCAGTAGAGGAAGCATCAGGCATAGCTGTAAAGCAGGTTAGAGTAGTCGTAGACAGTATATACACGGGAATTACGACTAAGCCCAGGGTTGAATAGGGGGGTTGTGTAATGAATTTTGATAAAATCTTAGCATACTGTACAGTTCATAAGGGGGAAGTTATAGGTGCTATTATCGGCTTAATATTAGCTGTCATGATATTGATTATCGGTTTTTTCAAAGTGCTTTTTATTGCAATATTTACCGGCGTAGGTTATTATATTGGGAAGAAGATACACGAGGATAAGGATTACGTAAAGAACCTTCTGGACAGGGTTTTACCGCCAGGAACTTACCGTTAGGATCAATAGGGGAGGAAGATAGATGGGACGTAGAGCCTCCAGAGATATGGCAATGAAGCTCTTATACCAGATGGAATTTCAAAGGGATAACATAGAAGAGCAGAAAAAGCTTTTTTTCGAAGAAAATTCGCTTCCTGAAAAGGATAGGGCTTATGTAAACGACGTTGTCGATGGCGTTTACATAAATATGGAGTATGTAGATAACCTGATTGAAACCTATTCGAAGGGCTGGAAAATCAGCAGGATTTCCAAAGTCGACCTCTCTATAATGCGGCTTAGCATCTATGAGATATGCTTCAGAAAAGACATACCCTATAGTGTTTCCGTTAATGAAGCGGTGGAGCTTGCTAAAAAATACAGTAGTGAAGATGCCGGTTCTTTTGTTAATGGAATATTGAGCAAAATACCAAACAAGGACTCATCTGTTGAACAACATGATGGTGACGGCTGAATACCATGACGACTAGAAATGTTCTATCTGTTTCACAAGTCAATAAGTATATAAAAGATGTGATATCTAAAGATATTATTTTGTCCGGATTATGGGTAAGAGGGGAAATCTCCAACTTCAAAAACCACTACTCCGGACATTTCTATTTTACTCTTAAGGATGAGAAAGGTGTTTTAAAATGCGTCATGTTCCGTGGCAATGCTTCAAGCCTGGCATTTCTTCCTGAGGATGGCATGAAGGTGTTGATACGAGGGTATATATCTGTTTTTGAGCGGGACGGACAATACCAGCTTTATGCAGAGGAAATGCAGCCGGACGGTGTAGGGGCATTGCATGTGGCCTTTGAGAAGCTTAAGATGAAGCTTCAGGCGGAGGGACTATTTGAAGAAAGCAGAAAGAGAAAGCTTCCCTTGATTCCAGGAGCAATCGGCGTTATCACTTCATCAACAGGTGCAGTTGTCAGGGACATAATAAATGTACTCAGCAGGCGATTCTATAATGTAAATATAAAAGTATATCCTGTCCAGGTTCAGGGTGAGCAAGCGGCAGGCCAGATTGCCCACGGGATACGACGTCTGAATCAACTTGGAAATGTGGATGTTATTATTATTGCAAGGGGCGGAGGTTCGCTGGAGGAATTGTGGCCATTCAACGAGGAAGTTGTTGCAAGAAGTATTTATGACTCACGCATCCCTGTGATCTCTGCTGTCGGTCATGAGACGGATTTTACGATTTCAGATTTTGTTGCCGACGTGCGTGCATCTACACCCTCTGCTGCTGCTGAATTGGTCATGCCTGAGAGAACTACTGTTGAAAACCGCTTGGATAGTCTTAAGATGAGACTTCGAAATGCAGTAATCAAGAAGATATCCATGGATAGGATGATATTGAAGCGAAACAGCGAAAGCATTGCATTTAAGCAGCCCTATAATAGAGTTTACCAGGAGCGTTTGATGCTCGATGTGCAAAAGCGTTATTTGACCAGTGCTCTTTCGACAATAAATAATAAGCATAGAAACCTGCTTTCGACCCTGGTAGCAAAGCTCGACGCGCTTAGCCCTTTGCATTCGCTTGCTAGAGGCTATAGTATAATACGAACCGAAAAAGACAATACTTTGGTAAAATCGATTAAATCCGTAGCAATTGGAGACAGGCTTGAGGTGTTCGTAACGGATGGGCGGCTTAGTTGTACAGTAGAGAATATAAAGGGGGATTGAGTATGGGTGATACAACAGAAAAGAGAGTGCAGATAAGTATAAGTGAACAGATTGAGCAAACTGAGTATCCTCAAAAGAATGAGTCATCTGGGCAAGCTGAGTATATTAAGCAAGCTGGAGAAGCAGAAAGCTATGAGCAGGCGGTTACTGAGCTTGAGGAGATTGTAAATAGGCTAGAAAGAGGCGAGTTGACATTGGATGAATCTATTCAATTCTTCCAAAGGGGTGTCGAACTGACCAAGTACTGCAGCAAAAAGCTGGACGAAGCCGAGCGGAGCATAACAATGCTAATCGAAGGCGAGGACGGCATCATAGAGAAAGAAATGACTGTATGATGGAGGAAACGCATGATGAACTTTAATGAACAGTTTGACAAGCTTACCAAGATGGTGAATAATGCCCTGGATGATTATCAGGGCATAGATGATGGCCCCGGCTCGAACATATATAAAGCGATGAAATACAGCCTGATGGCCGGAGGGAAGAGGCTTAGGCCTGTCCTGGCGCTGGCAGTGTGTGAAATGCTGGGCGGAGATCAAGAGGATGTGCTGCCATATGCATGTGCTATAGAAATGATACATACATATTCCCTCATACATGATGATCTGCCGGCTATGGATAACGATGATTATAGAAGAGGCATTCCAACAAATCATAAGGTTTTCGGTGAGGCTATGGCGATATTGGCTGGTGATGCGCTTCTAAATAAGGCCTACGAGCTGATGCTGTCATACACGCTCGAAAACGATTCCAGGCAAAGGGAAAAGATAGAAGCCATGAGGCTAATTGCCGAAAGCGCCGGGGCAGATGGTATGATACGCGGGCAGGTAGTGGATTTGGAGTCCGAGAAAGTGACCGTTTCCCAGGAAACACTTGAGCTTATGCACAAATGCAAAACAGGAGCTTTAATAAAGGCACCTGTGCTTTCGAGTGCAATCCTTTGTGGGGCAAGGGAGGACGAATTTGAACAGCTTAGGATATATGCACATAGTCTTGGCTTGGCCTTTCAGATAAAGGACGATATTATGGATGTGGAAAGCAGTATTGAGATTATGGGTAAAGCCTCCGGGGGTGACGCTGACTCAAGCAAATCTACATATGTTACACTATTTGGCGTGGAAAAGGCACGAGAATTACTAGAGGAAGCTGTTTCAGCGGCCGTGAGTGCACTTGAAGGCTTTGGAGATAAAGCGGATTTCCTTAGAGAAATGGCATTGTTCGTGAAGAATCGCAACCATTGACTCAGGTGTAAAAGCCTTAGCCAATAATAACAATTTTACTTATTTGAAATACATGTTATAATACTATTCTGATGAACAAGATGGCGCAGTATTCTAGTCAGTACTGGCGTTTCTAAAGGCGGGCCTAAAAATCCGTTAAAGGGCATATCGATGAAGTTCCTGGTGTCGGCTTGTTACGCCCAGTGGTGGGTTGATGCTGGGAGTTAAGGTTTAGGGGCGATCTGCAATGGCATGCAGGCGTTGACCCCTTTACCGTGGAGACCCTGAGTTTTGGAAGAAAAGCGGACTGTGTTTGTCGAAGGAATTGTGCGAAGCAAATCCGATTACAACATGCCGAATATCGACTACGACCAGGGATTAAACCTGTTAGGCGGTATCGTTTGATGCTGCGAACAGTGTAGCCTGCCTTGAGTGGGTATGGTGGATAATGGATCAGATGCATGAGTACTGGCCGGTACGAGTGCATTATCGCTGTTTGAAACCATATTTGCAAAAGAGGCTAGGAAACGACCAGGCTGTCGGGGAAAACCCCTAGACTGTTCTAAATGAAATATGTTGGGGATTGTAGTGTGGACTAAGTGGTAATCAGGCTTCGCATGCGGTAACGCGGCGGCTGAAGGTTTAAAGGGAAACCGCTGAAATGGCGACATTTTAGTACTTTCGGGGGAAATCCTGCCTGACCTAAGCCGCAAAATTTACTCAACATGTTGCCAATTGTTTGAATTGAGGGGGGCACCTATTTGTGTCCCCCTACAAATTTGGAGGTTTGTAAGTGGTTGACCATTATAGGCATCCCGCGGATGATAAGAAAATAAAGTTTAAATCAACTACCAAGGCTGCCGTTTCGAAAAAAAGTGATGCTATATGGATTTTAACAATAACAATTGTGTCCTTTATTGTTTCTGCGGCATTAACAGTCGCTTCATCAAAGGTCCTGCAGCAAGCCGGAATAATCACAGCTCTTATAGTTATTTTCATTATCGTATTGGTGAATATTTTCTTTGATATTATTGGAACCTCGGTAACAGCTGCTGAGGAAAAACCCTTTCATGCCATGGCTTCAAGAAAGATTTTCGGCGCAAAGCAGGCTATAAGACTAATTAGAAATGCAGATAAGGTTTCCAATGTATGTAATGACGTTATTGGAGATATTTGCGGTATTATCAGCGGTGCAGCAGGCGCGTATATAATAATTAGGATTATTGGAAGCCAAAGCAATACAACGGTTGCGGAGCTAATAATGACTGGTTTGATTACGGCGCTGACGGTGGGTGGGAAAGCACTTGGGAAAACAATTGCACTTCGCAACAGTAATTATATAATATATAAGGTTAGTGTTATAATTAGCTTCATTAAGGAAAGATTATTTATTTTCAGAAGAAAAGGGAAATTGGTCAATGAAAAATAATAGTAAATCAGATATTAGTAATAGCGGAACGGAAAACCTACTTGACTGTATACACTCTCCCGCTGACATTAAGAAGCTTGACTTGAACCAATTGGAAACTCTTTCTGAGCAGATTAGGCAATTTCTGATTGAACAGGTCTCTGGAACGGGAGGGCATTTGGCTTCAAATCTTGGGGTTGTTGAGCTGACCTTGGCCTTACATAAAGTCTTTGACAGCCCTCGGGATAAGATTATTTGGGATGTGGGACACCAATCCTATGTGCACAAGCTAATTACAGGCCGCAAGGAGCAGTTTAGCACATTACGCCGGATGAATGGTATTTCTGGCTTTCCTAAGAGCTGTGAGAGTGATTGCGATTGTTTTGATACGGGGCACAGTAGTACTTCCATATCAGCGGCATTGGGATTTGCCAAGGCAAGGGACCTACTCCGCGAGGATTATTCAGTAGTGGCTGTGATAGGCGATGGAGCGATGACAGGCGGTATGGCATTTGAGGCCTTGAATGACGCCGGACGGTCGCCTAATGATTTAATTATTATACTTAATGATAATGAAATGTCCATCAATAGAAATGTCGGAGGGCTTTCCCGCCATCTTAGCAAAATTAGGACCCAGCCCATTTATTACAAGGCAAAAGAGGATTTGGATACATTCCTTAACAAGTTCTCCTCAGTCGGGAAGTTTGCGGCTCGTGCCCTGGATCGTGCCAAGGGAACGATAAAGTATATGGTTATGCCCGGTATAATTTTCGAGGATTTGGGTCTTACATATATCGGCCCCATTGACGGCCATGATATTGAAGAGCTGACAACTGTCATTTCTCGGGCAAGAGGGCTTAAGGGGCCTATCTTGATCCATGTGATGACACAGAAGGGGAAGGGATACAGTTATTCTGAGGATAAGCCTCAGGACTTCCATGCAGTAGCACCCTTTGAAATTGAAACCGGCGAGGTTAAGGTCAATAATGGAGCATCTTACTCAAATGTTTTCGGGAAGAAAATGATGGAAATGGCGGCAAGAGAACCGAGACTTGTTGCAATTACAGCTGCAATGACATCGGGAACGGGGCTGGACGAGTTTTCTAAGCTGCATCCGGAGAAATTTTTTGATGTGGGTATCGCAGAGCAGCATGCAGTGACATTTGCTGCAGGGCTGGCTAAGGCTGGTATTAAGCCTGTTGTGGCTATTTATTCTACTTTTTTGCAGCGAGCATATGATCAGATTCTGCATGATGTTTCACTCCAAAACCTCCATGTTGTGTTCGCTATTGACAGAGCGGGGCTTGTAGGCGAAGACGGAGAAACGCATCAAGGTATTTACGACCTGTCATACTTAAGCTCTATACCGAATTTGACCATTGCTGTGCCCAGTGATTACGATGAGTTTGAACGGATGCTTGATTTTGCTGTATTTAGACACGATGGACCAATTGCTGTCAGATATCCTCGCGGCTCCGGGAAGAGACAGCTTGCCCAATCTGCCCCGATAAATAGAGGGACCGGAGTCAAGCTTCTTAGGGGTGACGATGTTACGATTGTGGCTGTTGGGAAAATGGTAGAAACTGCCCTTACAGTCGCCGATCTACTTGCGCAAAAGGGTGTAAATGCCGACGTCATCAACGGTAGATTTGTTAAGCCCCTTGATGCGAAAATGATTCTCGAGAGTGTTGTCAAAACTGGTGCGCTTGCTACGATTGAGGATAACTGTATTAAAGGCGGATTTGGCAGCAGCATTCTGGAGCTTATCAGTAAGAACAACATAGAGGTTAAAACAAGCACTTTTGGCTTCCCTGACATTCCGATTAGTCATGGAAATAGAGATGAAATTTTTGAAAAATATGGTCTTGATGCGATTACAATTAGCCATGATATACTCAGGATGCTGAAGGATAAATAGGTGTAATATCTACTATAAACTATCCCCTGGAGGTATTTTTATTGGGAAAAGAAAGACTGGATGTACTGCTGGTTCAAAGAGGGTTATGTGAAAGCCGTGAAAGAGCGAAGAGGTCTATTATGGCAGGGCTTGTACTCGTGAATGGGGAACGGGCCGATAAAGCTGGTAGCAGCTACGATGTAGATTCTCAAATAGAGATGAAGGAAACCCTTAACCCATATGTAAGCAGGGGTGGCCTGAAGCTTGAGAAGGCAATTAATGAATTTGGTCTTATACTTAAGGGGAAAGCAGCTATTGATGTGGGGGCTTCAACAGGTGGATTCACAGATTGTATGCTGAAAAATGGTGCTGTAAGGGTTGTCGCCATAGATGTGGGATATGGGCAATTGGCCTGGGCATTAAGAAACGACGAACGCGTAATTAATATGGAAAGGACAAACATTCGCTATGTTAAGCCTGAGGATATTGGAATCATAGCGGATTTTGCATCTATAGATGTTTCATTTATTTCTTTAAAAAAGGTGCTCCCAACAGTATATTCGCTGCTTAATCGGGAAAAGGGTGAGGTCCTGTGCCTGATTAAGCCTCAGTTTGAAGCAGGTCGTGATAAGGTTGGAAAGCATGGAGTCGTACGGGACATATCAGTTCATCGGCAGGTTATTGAGGATGTGGTAGCATTTGCCATTGACACGGGGTTCTACATAAAGGGGATAACTTACTCGCCGATAAAAGGGCCGGAAGGTAACATTGAATATTTATGCTATTTATCTTTGGAGGCCGGTTTATGTGATATTCGGGAAATATTGCCCGTTATCGATGAGGTTGTCAAAGCTTCTCATGAGGAATTAGTTAAATAACTTGTATTCCAATGAAACACTCTAGGGGGACGTTTCTCTTCTTTTAGGGGACGGTTCTCTTCCTGAGCATTTGGGGGGACGGTTCTCTTAAAACACTGTGGGGACTTGTCTGTATTTAAGGCAATGCAAAGCGTTGAGTGGCTGGGGACCTTCTTTCTGTCTGCCTGAAGAACCGTCCCCTTCTGGAGAACCGTCCCTCTTAGTTGAGAGAACTGTCCCCTTCTGGAGAACCGTCCCCCTTAGTTGAGAGAACCGTCCCCTCACTTGAATTGTTTTTTGAATAAATATGCGATATAATAAAAAAGAAGCGTCCCCATAATGACCCCAGTAATAAGATGCGATTTGCTGCTTTGGAGGATTGGATGGAAAGGATCGGCATTTTTACAAACGAGGATAGGGATATTGATTTTACATATACGAAACTCCTTGCACAAAGCATTGCAAAGCATGGCGGTAGCGCTCTTATGTCCAGTCAGCTCGCGGAAAGGTCAGGCGCAGGAGTGCCCTGTGGTAACGATGAGGGAGTGACTGACCAGAGCGATATGGTAGTATGTCTGGGAGGCGACGGAACCTTCCTAAAGGTAGCAAGAAAGGCCTACCGGAAGGGCTTGCCTATACTTGGAATTAACCTTGGAAACCTCGGCTTCCTGACTGAGGTAGAAAGAGAAAACATTGACCTGGCCATCGACCAGCTTTTTTGCGGCGATTATGAAATTGAGGAAAGAATGATGCTTGATGCCGTTATTTATCGGAGAGACAAACCGCCAATAAAGGATATTGCGCTCAATGATTTTGTAATCGGAAGAGGCGCCATTCCTAGAATTATTCACATTAAGACATACATAAACGATGTCTTTGTTGACACTTTTCCCGGAGACGGCGTGATTATATCAAGTCCTACCGGCTCTACCGCATATACATTATCAGCCGGGGGACCGATAGTTGAACCTGATACGAAGTTACTTCTTATAACCCCCATATGCCCGCACATACTATATTCCAGGTCTTTTGTGACAAAAGCTGACAGCGTTGTTAAAGCCATTGTGGAGGAGGATTACGAATACGGAGCAATGGTAACGCCAGATGGGCAGGAAGGACACGCCATCGGTGGTGGAGATGTTATTGAGGTTAAGAAATCTCCATACTGCACAAAGATAGTTAAAATGAACCCAAAGAACTTTTTTAACATACTTAGAACAAAAATATATTTTAGAGGAGAGAGCCTGAAAAAAGATGAAATATAGTAGACATGCCAAGATCTTAGATTTGATTGAAAAGTATCAGATCGAAACACAGGAAGAGCTTGCCGACAGGCTTAAGGAGCACGGAATGGATGTCACGCAGGCCACTATTTCAAGGGATATCAAGGAATTGCGTCTTATTAAGGTTATGGTTGACGATGAGCATTACAGGTATGCTCCTGTTTCCCAAAGCGAGGGCTCTATAACAAACAAGCTTCTGACCATTTTTACCGAGTCATTCGTAAGATGTGATTACGCAAACAATATAGTCGTGGTCAAAACATTACCGGGAATGGCACAGGCATCAGCCTCTGCCGTGGATACACTCAAATGGCCTGAAATAGTTGGAACAATAGCAGGAGATGATACAATCCTGATTGTATGCAGGGCGGAGTTAATTGCCGAGGAGCTTGTAAATAAACTAAGTAAAATGATAAAATAACTTAACTTTCCACAGCGTTTTGTGCGCTTGTATGCACAGCAGGTTAGCGACGTCGGTGTGATATCACACCTTTAGTATGTCGATAGTAGCATCAAAAACACTACTCACAAGCTGAGGCGGAAAGACGAGTAAATAACAATTCGAGGGGAATATGCTCTTACAGCTTAACATTAACAACATTGCGCTGATAGATAAGGTCAGCATTGAACTGGAAAGCGGCTTGAATATACTCACTGGTGAAACCGGTGCAGGAAAGTCGATTATCATTGACTCTATTAATGCTGTGCTGGGAGATAGGGTTTCAAGAGACATAATTAGAACAGGTTCCGAAAAGGCTCTTGTTGAAGCCGTATTTAAAGTTGACCCGGAGCAGATTAAAGAAATTATGGATGAAATGGGAATGGAGCCTGAAGAGGATGGGACACTAATACTTTCACGTGAGATTACACAATCGGGTAGAAATACCTGCAGAATAAACGGGAAAATGGTAGCAGCTTCCTTTATTAAGCTAATCGGCGAGCGTATCATAGACCTGCACGGTCAGCACGATAATCAATCACTTCTGAAAACCGATAGTCATATTGAGCTTCTTGATTCTTTTGGCGGCGAGGCTATCAGAACAATCAAGCAGGAATACTTGTCTCTCCTTGAGCAATATAAAGAAGTTAAGGTGAAGCTGAAGGAATTAGCAGGCGACCCGGGCGAGCGCGAAAGGAAAATTGACCTGCTGCGCTTCCAGATTGACGAGATAAGGAAAGCAAAACTCAGGCCAGATGAGGACGAGGATTTAAATAAGCAGAGAGTCATGCTGGCTAATGCTGAGAAGATTTCGAATTCCTTGTCTTTGGCTTATAGCCTAATTACGTCAGGTGAATCGGGTGGTAAGCCTGCCATTGATGCCTTGAATGAGGCACTATCTCACTTGAGCAACGTTTCACAGCTGGACGATACCTACAATGTTTTACACAAACGCCTCCTGGACTTTATTTATCAGATCGACGATTTATCAGATGATTTGAGAAGCAGCTTCGAAGATGTTGAAAATAATCCAGAACTACTGGAGGAAATAGTAGAGCGCCTGGATCTAATTTACAGGCTAAAGAGAAAGTATGGGGCCAGCATTTCTGAAGTTAATCAATACTGCGAATCAGTCGAAAAGCAGCTTGCTCAAATCGAAGCAAATGAGGAATCCGCAGCTCTTATGGAAAGTAGGAAGAGGGAACTGGAGGAAGAGCTGCATGATGCTGCATTCCGTTTGAACACAAAGAGACACGAAGCCGCATCCATATTGGAGGATAGGATAGGGGAGCAGCTCGAGGATTTGGAAATGAAAAAGTCAAGGTTCCATGTGGATATTCGGTTTGACGATGAATTAGACGCATCGGGTGAAAGGAGATTCACACAAAATGGGCTGGACAAGATTGAATTTCTTATATCTGCAAATGTGGGAGAGCCCTTAAAACCATTGGCTCGAATTGCTTCTGGTGGTGAAATGAGCAGAGTTATGCTGGCAATAAAAACGATCCTTGCCCAAATAGACCAGATTCCTTCAATGATTTATGATGAGATAGATAATGGAATCAGTGGTTTAGCAGCACAAAAGGTTGGGGAGAAGCTTTCATACATATCCCATGGTCATCAGGTGATATGCGTAACGCATTTGGCTCAAATAGCATGTATGGCGGAGCATCATTACCTTATCGAAAAAGTCATGGAAGAAAATAGCACCAGAACAATTGTAAAGAAGCTAAGGGACAGAGAAAACATAAAGGAAATTGCCAGACTGATCGGCGGTGGAGAAGCTTCTTCGGCCTCCTTAAAATATGCTGAAGAGATGATTGACAAAGCTAAAAAAATTAGACAAGCCTAATCTACTCTAATCTATTCTATTTCATTTTGAATTATTCTTTTTTACCTCCTGTTCAATTTATTGTTTGAATAAATGGTTTTGCATAAGGTTAACTTACTTGCAGGAGGTTGAACAATGCGAAAACTGACATTTTTGGGAAGGGCTTTATTAGTTATTTTAGTTTTTATATTTGTTGTCATCGGGGTGTCTTATGTCAAGGTATTCCTGGCTGTACCCGATGAGATTGTTCTTATTGAGGGAGAAGAGTACCCCTACGATTTAGATAATTTATTTCCAATCAGTATTACAGCAGATAAACGGGATCTTTTGAAGATTAATGGTAAATGTATTGAGGCATCTTATAACCACCTGGGACTTTCTGAACCTGTTTCTATTAGCTCTGATAAGGGTGGAAGAGCTGTTCTTGATCTGAGATTCTTTGGTGTATTGCCTGTCAAGAAGGTAAATGTAGACATAGTTTCGAGCAAGCAGGTGGTTGCATGTGGTAACACAGTAGGTGTAAAGCTGCTGTTGCAGGGAATTTTGGTCATAGGGATATCAGATGTGGATAGTAATGGACAAAAGATAGTTCCGGCTAAAAACAGCGGAATAAAGCCCGGAAATGTCATAACTCGGATTAATGATAAATGTGTCGGGGGCATCGAAGAATTAGTGGCTGAGATAAAGAATAGCGGAGGTAAACCCATTAAGATAGACTATAACAGTAGCAATGGAAGTACAACTGCCATGGTATCACCGGTCAAATCCTCAGATGATAGTCAATATCATATTGGCTTGTGGGTAAGGGACAGTACAGCCGGAATTGGTACATTAACCTTTTATGATGCAAATACAGGTCGGTTTGGCGCATTAGGTCATGGGATTACCGATATTGATACAGGGACGCTTATGTCAGTAAAAACTGGCGAGATAACAGAATCCAACATTCTCGGCGTGAAGGTTGGCAGATCGGGAGACCCCGGCGAGTTAAAAGGAATATTTACAGATGGTCACAAGCTTGGCACGATACAAACAAACAGTGAGATTGGCATATATGGCAGGCTAGACAAGGGTGCTATGGACCGGATCCCGGGTAAGCTATATCCGGTGGGAGTCAGATCATCGATTACTGAAGGCCCGGCGACAATTCTCTCAAATATTGATGGAAAGAAAATTGAGGAATATTCAATTCAAATACAAAAGGTTTCAAGGCAAAACATCAACGGATCGAAGGGTATGATTATAAAAATTACGGATAAACGTCTGCTCGATAGCACCGGCGGTATCGTACAAGGAATGTCCGGCAGTCCGATTATTCAAAATGGCAGAATTGTTGGGGCAGTTACGCATGTGTTGGTGAATGATCCTTCAAGAGGATACGGCATTTTTATAGAAACCATGCTAAAGAATGCGGCTATATAGAGAAAACTTATAAATATTCATAAAAGATCACCTATTTTGCTTTGCGACGGGTGGAACCTGCCTATTTCAAGGCATGCAGCGATGAACAGAGCATGAATATATAGGAAATAGAAGTAAAAATAAGGAAATTTGCACAAAGATGTTATCAAGTAATCCTTAGATATATAAAGAGATCAAATTGGTGAAAAGGCTTGAAATAAGGCTGCGAAGAAATGTGAAAATTACAATAAATCATAATTATGTTCAGAAACTGGAAGTAAAGATAAAATAATACTTGATAATTATACGAAAGAAAAATATAATGAATGCATTAGGATTCAGATTAAAAGGAGGGGAATTCGATTGCTGGAAAGAAAAATTCAGATTGTCATAGCTGATGACAATAAAGAGTTTAGCGACATTCTTTGCGAATATTTGAACAACCAGGAGGATATGGAAGTCACCGGGGTTGCAAAGGATGGAAACGAGGCATGCGATTTAATCGCAGAAAGACTGCCGGATATAGCTATTCTTGATATAATTATGCCTCACCTGGACGGACTTGGTGTGCTGGAGAAAATTAGGTCGATGCAGCTGAAAAAACGGCCTACATTTATTATATTATCTGCTGTTGGCCAGGACAAAATCACCCAAAGGGCTCTCGCTCTTGGTGCAGAGTATTACATAGTTAAGCCCTTTGATATGGAAATATTAGTTTCGCGTATTAGACAATTGAAAGACAGTGGTCATGCCCCAGTCACCAAATCAGAGTATACAATGGAAGCAAGAATACCTTACCGTGCTCCGGCTCAACGCAACCTTGAGGTAGAAGTGACCAACATAATGCATGAGATAGGAGTACCGGCACATATTAAGGGCTATCAGTATCTCAGGGATGCAATTATGATGGTAGTAAAGGATCTTGACATAATCAACTCCATCACAAAACAGCTGTACCCTTCTATTGCTCATGAGTATAATACAACGCCCAGCAGAGTTGAGAGGGCTATCAGACATGCGATTGAGGTTGCTTGGAGCAGAGGACAGGTTGATGCAATTGATGCTCTTTTTGGATATACGGTTAGTATCGGTAAGGGTAAACCAACCAATTCAGAGTTTATTGCAATGGTTGCAGACAAGCTTCGTCTTGAGATGAAGGTTAGCTGATGAGTATGCATGAGGTGTTCTTTTTTGTCTTAGTATTTAGGCTTAAAGATTTTTTGGAAAAGGTTGTTTTTTGAACGCTTCATGCTTTTTTCTCTCCACTTGCCCAAAGCCCTGTCAACCTCCTCGTAATGCTTTTCCATCTTGCTTTCTATCCTGCGCATACTGTTTTCAACACATGCTCCCAGCTCCAGCTTGCTTTTTAGTATTTCTTTCGATAGGTACTCCTTTGCGCTGTTGACCTCACAGGAAATCTCCTGGGTGAGCTGCTTACCGAATTCCTGCACGACAAGATATATGGCCTCAAGCTCCTTATTGGTTGGGGGTATAAGGGAAGCCTGGCTTTCAACCGGTAAAGCATGTTTGGTTTCAAAAACGCAATCCTCGTCAAGAATCTTCTTGATTGCCTTTATTTCAAGACCTTCACTACGCATTACAGTAATCTTGTACATGAGATTTGCCATATCGGTAGTGTAATAACGCCTTCCCCTTTCGTCCTTTGGTATGGTTATTTTAAATTCTTTTTCATAAAAGCGTAGCGCATGATCTGTTATTTGAAGGATTTCACTCAGTTCGGTTATAGAATATTTTTCCTTTAACACTTCCATTTGTTTTCCTCCCAAAACGAAAATACTATGATATATGATACCATTAAAGGAAATATAAGTAAATTGATGCTAATTATTTCTCAGTATTTCCATTGCACGTATAATGTCCTGGGGGATAGGTGCTTTTATTTCGAGAGGCATTTTTGCATATGGGTGAGTAAAGTTTGCCAGGTGGGAATGCAGACAGTGCCTTGGTATTAGGTCTTTGTGATCATTTTCGAGGGCAGGCAGAGGATACAGGGTGTCGCCGATCAGTGGGTGACCTATTGCTTGACAGTGGACACGTATTTGATGGGTTCTGCCCGTCTCCAGCACAAATTTCAAACAGGTGGAGTCGCTGAAACGCTCCTGCACTTCGTAATGCGTAACTGATGGTAAACCTTCCTGCGTGGTGTGTCGAAGCATGATACTACCTTCAAGTCTTTGGATAGGGAGGTTTATTGTACCCTTGTCCTGACTGAATGTTCCATGGACAATGCCAATATATTCTTTAATAAATGTTTTGTCATGCATTTGCCGAATCAGACATTCCTGAATATAAGGATTTAGTGCGAACAAAATAATGCCTGATGTATTCCGATCAAGCCTGCTTACCGGACGCACCAGTGTCTTTATGCCTTTTTCGAGCAGATGATGCATTAGACCGTTTGCAACAGTTCCCGTCTGATGTCTAAAGGTGGGATGCACTACCATGTCAGGAGGCTTATTTATTGCAATGAGGGTTTCGTCCTCATATAGAATGTCTAAATCCATCGGCTCAGGAGTAATGCTATCGTTACATTCATCAAACTCTACCAAAGCTTCCAATAGATCGCCTTCGCTGACCTTTCTGTTAACGTGTACAGGAACAGAATTCAGCAGGATCTTTCCAGACAGCTTGAGTTGCTTTACCAGTCGTTCAGATAGCTGCAGTTCTCCTTTTAGAAGCTGCTTAACGCTTTTGTCCTTATCCTTGGCGGATACTATAATGCTGAGCCTCATTTTTACCACCCTTATCGAATTACGCATCGCTGTTGCCGATAAACCGAGTATTTTATACCAATGTTACAATAGCAGGAGCAATAAAGCAAGGGACTGGCGCTGCATGGGTGTAATCCACACAAAGGTTGAAAAAATGTGCACCGGCCTATGGTTTTCAGTTTAAGCGAGCAGCGATCCTGCAGGTTTCACAAGCGCCCTACAAAATAGGACTGTAGACGGTTGAAATGCTTGTTCAGGTGATATAGAATGTATATTATACAAAAGAAGTAAACTAAGCTCAATTTATATACAAAAGAGATAAAAGAGGGGATCGTTAAGCATATGGATGAGTCCTTATACAGTTATTTGAAGAATGAGTTTGGCATCGACGATGCTATTATCAAAACAATCCAATCCACAGAAAATGAAATAAGGGGTATATTCAGATCTATTGAGTCAACCAGGGAAATGAACCAATACAAAGTCATTGCAGCCATGCAAAGGCACAGGTTGAGCGATACCCACTTTAGCGGTACCACCGGCTATGGTTATGACGACAGGGGAAGAGAAGTACTCGATGAGGTCTATGCAACGATATTTAAAGCTGAATCAGCGCTCGTCCGACATCAGATAGTATCCGGAACCCAGGCCTTGGCGGTGTCTCTCTTTGGGAATCTACGACCCGGTGATACTCTGCTTAGCGTGACGGGAAAGCCATATGACACATTGGAGGAGGTCATAGGAATCAGAGGCGAGGGTGCCGGCTCGCTGAAGGATTTTGGCATTAAGTACAGGCAGGTTGAGCTGCTTGAGGACGGAAGCATTGATTTGGAGAGCGTGAGGGAGGCTGTGACACAAAGCACCACGATGGTATTGTTACAGCGTTCTCGTGGATATAGCTGGAGACAGTCTATTGGAATTGAGGAAATAAAGAGGACTGTAGAGCTTATAAAAGAAATAAATAAAAATACAATCGTAATGGTTGACAACTGCTATGGCGAATTTGTTGAGTCACGGGAGCCTGTTGAAGTCGGTGTGGACCTTGTTGCAGGCTCGCTGATTAAGAACCCCGGAGGCGGACTGGCACCATCGGGTGGTTATATCGCCGGCAAGGCAGCATATGTTCAAAATGCTTCATACAGGCTTACAGCACCGGGTATCGGCGGCGAGGTGGGCGCTAGCCTTGGCAATAACAGACTACTGTTTCAGGGGCTGTTCATGGCACCTCATGTAGTGGCAGAGAGCCTGAAGGGAGCAATTTTGTGTTCGGCTGTAATGCAGAGGCTTGGCTTTGATACATCACCAAAGTCAGAGCAGTCCAGAAGCGACATAATTCAGGCGATACGCTTCAACAATCCTGATGCTCTGATTGCTTTCTGCCAGGGCATTCAGAAGGGGTCTCCTGTGGATTCCTTTGTAACTCCTGAGCCTTGGGAAATGCCCGGATATGACTGCCCGGTTATAATGGCTGCAGGAGCTTTCGTACAGGGTTCATCCATTGAGCTGAGCGCAGATGCTCCGCTTAAGCCCCCTTATACGGCTTATATGCAGGGCGGATTGGTCTATGAGCATGTAAAGCTTGGCATTATGAGTGCATTGAAGTTAATGAGGGAGAGACAGCTCATTAGGCTGTGAAAGGCTTTTACTATAAATGTGATACAGGGCAAAACGACCTAAGAAACAGGTAAAAGACGGGATCAATAATGAATGCTAAAAATGCAAAAGAAAAAACGAATAAAACAATTGAATTTCCGGTAGAAAGACGCAAAAAGGTAGTGAACAGTGAAAAGCAGCACACTGAGAACCAAAGCGATGCTGCTTCAAGAAAGAGAGCTACCGCCAGAAGGATAACTTACGGCAGTGTCCTGACCTTTCTATTTATGCTGCTTTACATTCCGTCTGTGCTGAACTGGTTATCAGGTAATAGCATCATACAGGATGTCATAAGGAACGGATTTATTGAGAATTATAGCAACTTTGATGCTGTTATAATCAGGAATGAAGTGCTATTGGAGCCTTCTACGATTACAGGAAAGTGCATAGCGGAGATTGAGGAGGGTGAAAGAACTGCTGCCTATTCTCGCATTGCGACGGTAACCAATGATACCTCTGAGGACCTCCTGCTTGAAATGGAGAGGCTGAATGCCAGAATAGTTAAGGTTCAAATGGAGAATGCAGAAAAGGCTGATTTTTTCTCTGAAGATTTAGCAAAGCTGGATAACGAAATAGCCCTCGAGGTGCAGGACATGATTTTGGCATGCAACGCCCGGGACTTCGAAAAAATGGGAAGAAACAGGGATGATATATTTATGATAGTGGAGAAGAAGGCTGAAATTGTCGGGAAAAATTCATCCGACAGTTATATTGAATCTCTGCTTATCCAGAAGGATATTGTTCAGGATGAAATTGATTCTAACACTACGGAGGTTAGGTCAAATGTATCAGGAGTTGTATCCTACACAATAGATGGATATGAGACACAATTAACCACCGATAGCCTTAGAAGCTTGACGCCGGAATATTTGGATAGACTGATTGAAGGTAATATGCAAAGACAGGCTGCAACAGGGAAAATACAGGCAGGATCCCCAGCGGCGAAGATTATCAAGGGAACGGATACATATCTTGCAGCATCCATTCCTAAACAAGAGGCTATGGATTTTGAAGAGGGGAAGAATATTAAGCTGAGGGTGAATGATATTGGGCTTGAGACCAATGGCGCCATAGAAAAAGTAATCACTTCTGATAGCGATAGGGCTGTGGTTGTAATAACAATTAGCAGAGGGACCGAGCTTTTATCGACGAGCAGAGTTGTTAATATTGATTTTATCAGTACCATTGAAGAGGGTCTAAAGGTACCGCTTAAGAGTCTTAGGAATATTTCAGAGGACGGCAGTAGAGGCACAATTATGCTAAACAAGTATAATATAGCGGTTTTAAGGAATGTCGATATTGTTTGCAGTGATGAAGAATATGCTATTATCAGGACACCCGAAGAGGATTATGGGAAGAGTGGCAAGGCCATAAACCTTTATGATACATATATCATGAATCCGGATCGTTTAGAGGAAGGGGATATAATAGATAGATGACAAGAGAAAATAGTAATATCAGTGAGAATATCGATGCGATAAGAACGAGGATACTGACTGCGGCTGCTAAGTCCGGAAGGGATCCGCAGAGCATAAAAATAATAGGCGTGAGCAAGGCCGTTGACGTAGAAAGGATAAAAGAGGCCTATAATTGTGGCATTACTGATTTTGGTGAAAATAGAGTTCAGGAATTGTGTGAAAAATACGATATAGTAAATATGGAGTGCAATTGGCACTTGATTGGCCATTTGCAGACCAATAAGGTCAAGTATATTTTGGATAAGGTTAGCCTGATTCATTCGCTCGACACAATAGAGCTGGCTGCCGAAATCCACAAGAGGGCACAAAAGGACGACAGACAGATAGATGCCTTGGTGCAGGTTAACGTTGCCGCGGAGGATACTAAGTTTGGCATCAGTCCCGATGAGGCAGCGGACTTCATAAAAGAAGTGAGCGGCATGGGAAATATTAGGATAAAAGGGCTAATGACAATAGCGCCTATGGTTCCTAACCCCGCTGAAATAAGATGGGTATTTGCCAAGCTTAGAAAATTACTTATTGACATCAAGCAGGAAAATATTGATAATGTAAATATGGACTACCTTTCGATGGGCATGAGCAATGACTTTGAGATTGCCATAGAGGAAGGATCAAACATGGTAAGAATTGGTACATCCCTATTTGGGAAACGCTGACGGCTCTGCAGAGGTTTTAAATAAGCAGAGTATACTAAAGAAAAACGGAGGGATTTACAAATGGCAAAGCTGCTGAACAAGATGCTGAATCTGGTTGGGTGGGAAGCAGAAGAGGATGAAATGGAAGAATCTGAAGCTATGATGGACGATATCGAAGAGGATTCATATCAATCACCGAAATATCTGCAGTCATTTTCTAAAAAACAGCAACCAAGCAAAGTAGTAAATATTCATTCAAATAACCAATTCAAGGTTGTTATCATGCAGCCTGAAGCTTTTGACGATGCGCGTGACATATGTGACCACCTAAAGAATAAGAAGCCCGTAGTTGTTAATCTAGAGACCATGAGCAAGGAAACGGCGCAAAGGGTCGTGGATTTCCTCAGCGGAGCGGTTTATTCACTGGACGGGGACATACAGAAGGTATCTACGGGCATTTTCCTAATTGCTCCTAACAATGTTGACATTATGGGTGTGTTCAAAGAGGATTTGAGGAATAAAAATGTTGCCTTCCCCTGGGTAAGATAGCGGGACATGAAGGATTTTGTTTCAGGCATTGATAAGCCCGAGGACAGGCTGGCTATCTCCAAGCTGCTTGATAAGGCAGAATTTGCGGCGAAAACACACAGGCTTGTCCATTCAGACTTTCTTGATCCACACCTGGTTAACCTGGCACAGAAGGTGCTTTCCTCTGTGCGCATATGTGATTATTACTTTTTTGGAGGATATTCACAGGCAGAAAGGGCCGTCGTGATATTTCGGCCGGAGTTTACCACACAAGAGGAGTGGGAGCAGTATCAAGGGGATATTCTCAAGGTCATACAGATAAAGCCCCTTTGCCGTAACAGCCTATCTCATAGAGATTATCTTGGGGCTTTGATGAGTCTTGGGATACGCAGGGAAGTCACCGGAGACATTATTGTAAGCGAAGAGCTTTGTGGCATCGTTGTATTGAGCGAGATTACGCAATATATTTCATTGAACCTTGTTAAAGTGGGAAATATTGGCGTTGAAGTCGAAATATCGGATATAATGGAATTGTCTCCGAAAGAGGCGAAGGTAAGTGAAATAAAGGCAACCGTAGCGGCGCTTAGACTTGACAGCTTGTGCGCACGTTCCTTCGGTATTTCCAGAAGCAAGGCTGTTGAATATATTAAAGCAGGCAAGGTGCAGCTTAACTGGGAGCTTTCCCTGAGTCCTGATAAACAGCTGCACGAGGGCGATACGGTTAGCCTGCGCGGTAAAGGGAAGGCCGTTCTTGAAAAGGTTGGAGGCAAAACAAAGAAGGACAGAATCGCAATTAGTATAATGAAATATATTTAAAGAGGGGTTCATGTATGAATTATACGCCTAATGACCTACAAAACTTAACGTTTAAGAAGAGCTTTTCGGGCTACAACGAGGACGCAGTCAACGATGTTCTCGACAAGGTTATCGAGGATTACAGCGCCTATATCCGTGAAAATGTTGAACTGAAGGACAAGCTGGCGCTGCTCAATGACGGCTTGCAGCATTATAAGAACATTGAGGAATCCTTGCAAAACGCGCTTATCGTTGCTCAACAGACTGGAGAGGATGTAAAAAAGAATGCCTACGAGAAGGCTGACAACATTATCCGCGAGGCTGAGATCAGGGCACAGAAGCTAATCAATGATTCAAACCAGGAAGTAGTTAAGGTCAAGTTTGAGTATGAAGAGGCCAAGAAGAAGCTCCATGTTTTCAAGTCAAAGTGCGAAATGTTGCTGGCATCGCAGATGGAGCTTCTACAGCAAATATTTGAAGATGAAGAATAGCAAGAAGGCCCTTATTGACAGCAGGACCTCCCTTGTTGTATAATTCTTTCTAATATTCTAATGCAATGATCGGAACGAGTAATGAGCTTTTAATCCTCTCAGAGAGCAGTCGGTTGGTGAAAGTCTGCAGGAAGGGCCCATGAAAATCATCCGTGAGCTGCTTTCTGAAATCCTTATTAGGAAGGTGCGAGATTTCGACATATTCGCATCACTTGAAAGGGAAAGTACGAAAAGCCGGGACACACCGTTAACTGTGTAATCAAGTGACCGTCATTATTATGACGGTAATTTGGGTGGTACCGCGTGAGAAATATCCTCTCGTCCCTATGTTTGGGATTGAGAGGTTTTTATTTTTTTGAATGTAGTTTATTTTTTACAAGGAGCTATTAAGAGGAGGCTAATATGTACAAAAAAGTATCTACGGATTTGAATTTTGTTGAAAGAGAAAAGGAAGTAATAAAGTATTGGAAGGAAAATCAGATTTTTGCCAAGAGCCTGAAATTCAGGGAAGGGAATGAATCCTTCACATTTTATGACGGCCCGCCGACTGCAAACGGTAAGCCACACATAGGTCACATTATTACCCGTACCATGAAGGATATTATCCCACGTTACAGGTCGATGAAGGGCTACAATGTGCTTAGAAAGGCTGGTTGGGATACGCATGGCCTTCCCGTTGAGCTGGAGGTGGAGAAGGCTCTTGGGATAAATGGCAAGCCCGAAATAGAAAAATACGGTGTAGAGCCCTTCATACAGAAATGCAAAGAGAGCGTATGGAAATATAAGCATGAATGGGAAGAAATGAGTGACCGTGTGGGCTTCTGGGCAGATATGGAGGATCCATATATCACTTATGAGAATAATTATATAGAGTCCGAATGGTGGGCGCTGAAGCAGATTTGGGAGAAGGGCCTTTTATATAAGGGACACAAAATAGTGCCCTATTGCCCACGCTGCGGGACTTCACTTTCAAGTCATGAGGTGGCGCAGGGCTACAAGGATGTTAGTGAGACCTCTGTCTTTGTGAAGTTTGCGGTTAAGGGCGAGCCGGGTGTCTATCTAATGGCATGGACCACTACGCCCTGGACATTGCCCTCCAACGTTGCGTTGACGGTAAATCCAAAGGAGACCTATATTCGCGCTAAATGCGGCGATGAAACATACATTTTAGCAGAGGCGCTGGCATCAGCTGTTTTAACAGATAAATATGATGTTGTGGGAAGCTTTAAGGGGTCTGAGCTGTACGGTATGGAGTATAAACCCTTATTTGACTTTGTGCAGCCGGATAAAAAGGCCTATTACGTGGTATGCGACGATTTCGTTACGCTGACCGACGGTGCCGGCATAGTTCATACTGCGCCTGCATTCGGTGAGGACGATGCAAAGGTTGGAAAAGCCAACGATCTGCCCTTTGTTCAATTAGTCAACGAGCAGGGTAATTTTGTTGAAGCTGTGACTCCGTGGAAGGGCATGTTTGTAAAGGATGCCGATCCATTGATTATCAAGGATATGGAGTCAAGAGGGCTGGTTTACAAGCTGCTGGAATATGAGCATTCCTACCCCTATTGCTGGAGGTGCGATACTCCGCTGCTCTACTATGCCAACGACACCTGGTTTATTAAAATGACGGCAATCAAGGATAAGCTGCTTGAAAATAACAGCAAAATCAACTGGCTGCCGGAAAACATTAAGGAAGGTCGTATGGGGAACTTCCTTGAGAATGTTGTGGACTGGGGACTTAGCCGCACCAGATACTGGGGCACACCGCTGCCAATATGGGAATGCAAGTGCGGACACCGGCATGTTATCGGCAGTATAGCGGAGCTGAAGGAGTTGGGCGACAATGTAGCGGATGATATAGAATTGCATAAGCCCTTTGTAGATGCGATACATTTGACGTGTCCAAAGTGCTCCGGGAAAATGACCAGGGTTTCAGAGGTAATTGACTGCTGGTTCGACTCAGGCGCCATGCCCTTTGCCCAGTGGCATTACCCATTCGAGAATAAGGAAAAGTTTGAAGAAAACTATCCTGCAGACTTTATAAGTGAAGCCATCGACCAGACCAGAGGATGGTTCTATACACTGCTGGCGATTTCTTCCTTGTTATTTGATGAGCCGGCCTTCGAAAACTGTATCGTGCTTGGGCATGTCAACGACAAGGACGGGCAAAAAATGAGCAAACACAAGGGTAATGTAATTGATCCGTGGACTGTACTCGATAAGCAGGGAGCAGATGCTGTTCGCTGGTATTTTTACACCGGAAGCGCGCCCTGGCTGCCAAGCAGATTTTATGAGGAGGCAGTAAGCGAAAGCCAGAGAAAGTTTATGGGCACCCTTTGGAACACCTACGCCTTCTATGTACTCTACGCCAATATTGACAAATTTAACCCGCTTGAGTACAAGCTGGAGCAGGATAAGCTGTCAATAATGGATAAGTGGGTCCTTTCAAGGCTATATACACTGGTTGGAAGGGTCGACAGAAACCTTGAAAATTATAGGATTACGGAGTCAGCAAGAGATATTCAAGCCTTTGTTGAGGACCTGAGCAACTGGTATGTTAGAAGGTGCAGAGAACGCTTCTGGCAGAAGAACATGACCCGGGACAAGATTAATGCATATATGACCCTTTACACCGTACTTGTGGAGATTTCGAAGACTGTTGCGCCTTTTGTGCCCTTTATCAGCGAAGAGATTTATGGCAACCTTGTCAGAAGCGTTGATTCAAGCGCACCCGAGAGCGTTCATCTTTGCGATTACCCGACTGCAAAGGAGGAATACATCGATCCAGCCTTAGAAGCCGACATGGATAAGGTGCTAAAGCTTGTTGTTCTCGGTCGAGCATGCAGGAGTACGGCGAACATAAAGAATCGTCAGCCGATAGGGAAGATGTTTGTCAAGGACGAGCAAGAGCTTCCTCAGACGTACAGGGAGTTGGTTGCCGATGAGCTGAACGTGAAGCAGCTGCTTTACACAAAGGATGCATCAGGATTTACTACCTACAAGTTTAAGCCGCAGCTTCGCACACTGGGGCCAAAATACGGAAAGCTGGTGCCAAAGATAGGCGAAATGCTTGCTAAGGCCGATGGGAATGAATTGATGAGCAGCTTTGATAAGGATGGCAAGGTCAGCTTTGAGCTGGAGGGTACAGCTGTGGTACTTGAGCTGGCGGATGTGCTTTATGAAGCTACGCAGAAGGAAGGCTTCGTATCGGAAAGCGACAGAGACATTACGGTAGTGTTGGATATGAACCTTACACCGGAACTACTTGAAGAGGGCTTCGTTCGTGAGATTATAAGTAAGCTGCAGACAATGCGAAAGGAAGCCGGCTTTGAGGTACAAAACCATATCATGGTCTATTATGGCGATAATGAAAAGATCAAGGGCATAATGGAGCGAAATAAGGACTTGATTAGTGAAGAGGTGCTGGCGGACGAGATGAGGCCGTCAGGAGGCAATGGCTACAGCAAGGAATGGAATATAAACGGCGAGAGTGTTACCTTCACTGTAGAGAAGGCGTAAGATTATAATAACATAACGGCATGAGGAAATAAAAAATCGATATAGGACATGGGAGATATAGTATGGCTAAACTAAGCGTTAATCTGGGAGACAGAGGTTATCCAATATATATAGAACCCAATTTTAAGCGATTGGGCAAGGCTTGTGCCGATGCCAGACTCAGTGGGAAAATGCTGATAGTCACGGATAATAATGTGCAAAAATATTATTGCGATGACTGCGTAAGGGAGCTTGAGGGTTTATGCACGGAGGTTTCTGTTCATGTGATCCAGGCCGGCGAGATAAATAAGTCCCTTGACACCGTAAGGGACATCTATAGAAAGCTGGTAGAGCTCAAAGCGGACAGAAAATCTGTGCTTGTTGCCTTGGGTGGCGGAGTTACGGGAGACATTACCGGCTTTGCTGCGGCGACCTATATGAGAGGAATTCCTTTCATACAGATTCCAACGAGCCTAATGGCTCAGGCTGACAGCAGCATAGGAGGGAAAACAGGCGTTGATTTTGAGGGGTGCAAGAACATGGTCGGAGCTTTTTACCAGCCCAGCCTCGTTTATATAAACATAAATGCTTTGCGCACCTTACCCGACAGGGAGCTTAAATCCGGAATGGCAGAGGTTATTAAGCATGGACTTATTAGGGATTCTGATTTTTATGAATACATCAGTAGCAATATTGATAAAATCTATTCTTTTGATGAGAATACCCTTGCTTACATGACTAAAATGAACTGCACCATCAAGGGAAATGTGGTGGAGCAGGACGAACGTGAAGGCGGACTTCGGGCGATTTTGAATTTTGGCCATACCATAGGTCATGCTATTGAATGTGTATCGGGCTTTACCATGCTGCATGGCGAGTGTGTATCCGTTGGAATGGTTGGAGCATACAAGCTTGCCCATAAAATGGGGATGACGGATGAGGATACGGTGGGCAGGATTGAAGCAAGCCTAAGAAAAGCAGGCCTTCCCGTAAAGGCTCAGGGAATGGATGCTGATAAAGTTTTTGACAAGATGTTCAGTGACAAAAAGGTGAAGGACGATAAGCTGAACTTTGTGCTTCCTAAGGGCATCGGAGAGGTGATTTACTGCACGGTTGAAAAAGAAGCCCCTATAAGAGAGGTGCTTACGGAGCTTGTAGGGAAATAGCCTTACAGGGCGCCGGTGTTTTTTGAAGCCTTGATAAACCTCATGTTGCTGATGCTTTCGAGGCGCTGATGTAGATAATTTCATAGGATAAAACGAACAAGGTCAGATACTATATTATGTAGCATCTGGCCTTTTTTTTCGTTACGGCCGGGGCGCAGCATGAGAAATATTTAAAGATGAATTTGGCTATATTAATTAGAGACTTTACATGCACAAGAGGTGAAGGATGTCCATGCTCGGCAGGAAAGGCAAATGTAAAATACTGGAGGATAAGCTCGATAGGGTTGCACTGGGTATGGAACGGGCGAAGCTGAATGAATATGTAAATTATCTGGAGAATCCTAGAAAGATGTTTTTTGCCAACTTCATGGCAGGCTTGGCAAGAGGGTTCGGCGCATCCATTGGCTTTACGATACTTGCTGCTGTGGTCATTTATATTTTGCAGGGTGTGGTAAAGCTAAATTTGCCCATTATCGGAGAGTTTATAAGCGATATTGTAAATATTGTCAACAATAATCTTAAAAATACCGGGAGGTAATAAAAGGGATGAACAGAAGTGAAAAGGAGCATTACAGGAAATTGCTAGAAAGACAGCTCGGGGAGATTGACCATACTTTAGGAATTATGAAGGAAAACAATAGCGCACAGCAGGACAAGTTTTCACCTACAGAGCTTTCCAACTATGACAACCATCCGGCGGAAATAGCCTCAGAGCTTTTTCAGGTAGAGATGAATTCTGCCCTGAAGGTACACGAAGAGAGAATATTACAGGAAATAAAGGATGCTATTGGGAAGCTTGAAAGGGGCACCTATGGTATATGTACCCACTGTGGAAAGCAGATAGCGGCACAGCGGCTTGAGGCATTGCCATATGCAAGCTTATGCGTACGATGCGCTGATGAAGAGGAAAGTGAGCCTGTAAGGCACTATAAGGGAAGGCCCAATGAGGAGAAGGTGCTTGATGCACCCTTTGGGCGGAAATACCTAAACAAGCAGGAGGATGACGAGCATGAGGGCATGGATCAGCTAAAGGATCTGATGAAATACGGATCATCCGATAGCCCTCAGGATCTTGGCGGCTATCACGATTATGAGGAATACTATACTAACGAGGTAGATAAGCAGGGGGTTGTCGATGACATGGATCGGCTTTCCAATGAGGACTATAAGAGGCAGCTCCCCAACTAATAAGCTGTGCAAAGGCTCTTGTGGTGTAAGCTTAATCCAATTCACAACAGCGATGCGCTCGTCATCCCCTGCTATTAACGAACCATTTATCCTCCTCCAGCCACAAGTAGGTTTCCTTGCCATTGATGCGACAGCGGTATCTCATGCCTTGACCGCCGGCTTTAAGTGAAGCCGCGCGTCTTACGTCGGTTACCTTATCGATATCGAAGGTTCTTCCGTCCTGCCATTTTATTTTCAGAGGAACCTTGCCTCCGTCTTTTGTAAATTTTGCGATTACTTCTACGAATACTTTTGACATTAATAATTCACCTCATTCCAAAAAACGGCTAACAACAAATAGAACATGTGTTCGTATTATTATTATAAGCCGGGACAGGCTATAATGTAAAGAGTAATCTTTAGCCAAGACAATAAATGTGATGAATCAGAATAGAAGCCTGATGGCCGATATTGCAGTTAAAACGATAACGAAATAATGAAAGAATCGCTCGTTCAGCTTTTTAATTATGACAGCTCCGACGAATGCTCCCAGTGCTATTGCAGGCAGCATTAGACCTGCGGTCAAAAAAGATTTTACGCTTATATTATGCCAGACGAAAACATGTAAAGGGATCTTTATTTGATTGATAATCAGGAAAAACCAGGCTGAGGTGCCCATGAAATCGAATTTTTTGAAACCCTTGGACAGAAGAAATACACTGAATATGGGACCGGCAGCATTACCTATCATAGTCGAAAAACCGGTGCCAATTCCGGCAAGAGCAGACAACAATTGGCTTTCAGGAATATTTGCTTTATTACCCTTTCTTTCGATGAATAAAAGAATCGCAAGGCATATAATTACGATTATTGCAATCAGGGTTTTGAACTGACTATCATTTATGTAGTTTCCGACGACAGCACCAAGAGCAACCCCCGCAAGTGTCCAAGGCAGAAGCTTTTTAATAATGCTCCAATCGGCATGCTTTCGATAATATGTTACTGCAAAGATATCACCTAATATCAGCAGAGGCAGTATGATACCCGTTGATTCTTTACCACCAAACTCGGAGGCAAGTATTGGTATAACAAGCATTACTATTCCGGTGACACCTATTCTTGCAAGACCTATTATAAAAGCAGTTATGATGATTAAAAGCCACTGAAAGCTAGAGAAATCGAATGAATTAAAAAAGTCCATGCTGTCGGTTCCCTTTCCTTGGAGCAAAATATATATTCAGCTGAAATTATATCCCAATTTACGACTGTAGGCAAATGAAAACCGGCCATTTTCGAAACTAAAGCTGCTACCTGTGAGCCGTCTTACTTGAAAAAGGACACCGGATGGATAACATTTTCCTCAACAGGGTTTGCGTTGAGCCCCCTACTATCGATAAGCAGGCCCCTCTGTACGGAGTAATGCCCGAAGCGTGTCCTTATGGAGTCTATGCTGCTTTCCAGCTGTTCTCGGCGCAGCCGCCTATTGTCATCAAATAATGATACCTGAGCGCAATCATCCCTCATGACAACTCCTGTCACTCTTATCCCCAGGGTTCTTATGGTTTTTGACCAATCCCAGGATCGGCTGAATATTTCCAACGCTTTTTCAGCGATGTCCGACGAGGTGCATGTATACTGTGAAAGCTGCCCTTGCCGCTCTATGAAAGAAAGGTCGCTGGAACGGATGTATATCTGCACGGTTCTGCCTCTAAGCTGATGGCGCCTGAGTCTTTCGGCTACGCTGTCCGCCAGAACATAGGTGAGAATTTTCACATCCTCGTTTGTGCGCAGGTCATGGGGAGTGGTCAGTGAATTGCCGATTCCCTTTATGCCGGGCTGAAAATCAAGCTTTGTCACAGGGGATTCGTCATAGCCATTGGCGAATATCCAGAGTGTTCGACCCCATTGCCCGAAATGCCTCTCCAGAAATTTCGGAGGAGCGCCGGCCAGTTCGCCTATTGTCTGTATGCCGATGTTTGTGAGCTTTCTGCGGGTAGAGGGTCCTACATAGATCATATCGCCTACAGGCAGCTTCCATACCTTTTCACGATAGTTTTCCTCGCTGATAACCGTAGTGGCATCGGGCTTTTTCATATCGGAGCCCAGCTTGGCAAAAACCTTGTTGAAGCTAACACCGACAGATGCGGTGACGCCAAGCTCGGTTCTGATTCTTTCGCGCAGCATGTCTGCAATGTTTTCGCCGGAGCCGAAAAGCTTTGTACTTTCGGTCACATCGAGCCAGTTTTCGTCTATTCCGAAAGCTTCTATTAGATTTGTATAGTTTTCGTAAATTTTCCTTGCCAGCATGGAAAAACGCAGATACAGCATGTAATTGGGTCTGACCACCACGAGCCCGGGACATTTGGATCTTGCCTCCCATATAGCGTCTCCCGCCTTAACACCAAACTTTTTGGCAAGATTGTTTTTGGCCAGAACGATGCCGTGCCGGGTAGACTGGGAGCCGCATACAGCCACGGGGCGGTCGCGTATTTCCGGGTTGTACAGGCATTCTACGCTGGCGTAAAAGTTATTCAAATCACTGTGCAATATTACTCTGTTCATAGCCGCTTCCTCGTTTTATGAGCTGTGTTATCGGCAAAACTAGCGATGTAGCCCACGATAATTATCTGCCGAACATATGTTCGCAATACAATTATAAACCCGAACAGCCAAAAAAGTAAAGAGGTAGATTAGGGGGACGGTTCTCTTATTTTTAGCATCTGCTCCTATTTTATGAGCACTTAAAGGGAGAGAGAACCGTCCCCATCGAGAGAACCGTCCCCCTGTACCTCTGGATGCCTCAAAGGGCTGCATTGACTTTAGCTAGGCATTATGTTAGAATTTTTTCAACTAAATAACGACTATAAACCGATGACGTGGAGATAAAAATGTAATATGCACTCACAGAGAGCGAGGAAAGCTGAGATCCTGGCAGTAAGCAGTACATTAAATGGACCATTGAGGGTGCAGTTAAAGGATTGCTTCAATCCGAGTATTCTGCAACGTATCAGCCGCGTAAAGGCTGGGAATATATTCACATTCTACTTGAGGCAGGTAATCCTGCAAATCAAGGTGGCACCACGGGTTACACACTCGTCCTTGACATTTAGTGTCTATTGGACGGGTGTTTTTGTTTGCTATGAAAAAGGCAGGGGGTTAATATGGCAAAGAAATTATTAATGGGAAATGAAGCTATTGCTTTCGGCGCAATGCGTGCCGGAGTCAGCGTAGTAACTGGCTATCCGGGCACGCCGTCAACAGAGGTGCTGGAAACGGTGGCAAAGCATAATGATGGAAGCATTTATGTTGAATGGTCAGTCAACGAGAAGGTTGCCCTGGAAGTGGCGGCGGGGGCGGCTTATACCGGCGCCCGGACTATGGTCACAATGAAGCAGGTGGGACTTAACGTGGCATCTGACCCGCTGATGAGCCTAAATTATATAGGCGTAAAGGGTGGCATGGTTATCGTTGTAGCAGATGACCCGGGGCCAATTTCATCTCAGACCGAGCAGGATACGCGCCATTTCGGGAAGTTTGCTAAGCTTGCGGTATTTGATCCATCCACGCCGGAGGAAGCCTATACAATGATTGCTGACGCCTTTGACTATTCCGAGAAGTACGGAGCACCGGTATTGTTCAGACCCACGACACGTGTTTGCCACAGCTGTGCATCCGTTGAGATGCTGGACAATATCCCTAAAAAAGAGCTGGAAGGTTTTGTAAAGGATAGCAGATGGGTCATTTTTCCCAAGTTGACATATACGAAGCATATTAAGATAGAAAACAACCTCAAGGAAATGAGCGACGATTTTTCGGGATATGAAGGAAATGTTCTTACAGGAAGCGGCAGGAAGGGTATTGCAACTGGAGGCGTCAGCCACTCCTATGTATGTGAGGTGTTGAAAAATACCTCGGCAGAGCATAAGCTTTTGAAAGTATCAACGATTCCTTTCCCGCAGAAGCTGGCGCTTTCATTCCTGCAGGGGCTTGATGAAGTGCTGGTTGTAGAGGAGCTGGATCCGGTTATTGAGAACGAGCTAATCAGTCTTTGTGGGCTGCATAGCTTGAAAATCAAGATAAAGGGCAAGCTCACAGGACATATAAAAAATGCAGGCGAAAACACTGTTGAAAGCGTATCCGGGCCAATTAGGGAGTTCCTTGGTGAGGGTTTCGGGGAGACTTCTGCGCATTCGAAACAGGCGGACACATTGGAGTCGAAGCAGTTACTTTCCACGCAATTGGAACAGCCGCTTCCTGCACAATTGGAACAAACGCCTCCCACGCTGCCGGTTCGTCCTCCTGTGCTTTGTGCCGGCTGCCCCCACAGAGCCTCATTCTTTGCGGTGAAAGAGGCAACCAAGGGCATGAATGCCGTATACTCAGGCGATATCGGCTGCTACACCCTGGGCAATGCAATGCCCCTTGATATGGTTGACACATGTCTTTGCATGGGCGCAGGAATCACTATTGCACAAGGACTGCACAGGGTTGAGCCCGACAGGATTAACTTTGCTTTTGTTGGAGATTCGACCTTTTTTCACACGGGAATATCGGGCATTATCAATGCGGTTTACAACCAAACCGATATTATCGTAGTAATTCTTGATAACTCCACAACCGCTATGACCGGAAATCAGCCGCATCCAGGGCTTGGGCAGACTATGATGGGCAATATCTCCGACAAAATCAGCATTTATGATGTGGTATCGGCACTTAATGTTTCCATGATCGTAAGAGCAAACCCTTTTGACCTAAAAGCGGCGAAAGAGGCCGTAAATGCTGTTGTAGACAAGAAGGGAGTACGCGTTATCCTGTATGAAGCACCTTGTATTGCCGTTTCCAAGGGCAGCGGAAGGTATCTTGTTGATAATGACAAATGCACAGGTTGCAAGGTTTGCATCAATAAGCTTGGATGCCCGGCAATAGAAATGCAGGATGGCAAGGCAAAAATTAATCCCACTCTTTGCACAGGTTGCAGTATATGCGAAGCTGTGTGCAGGATAGGGGCAATACGAGGTGAAAACTTATGATGAATTGCATGATTGCAGGGGTCGGCGGTCAGGGGACGGTTCTTGCCTCGAAGCTGATTGCAGCTGCGGCGATGCGCAAGGGCTTCGATGTTCGCACCACAGAAACTATCGGCATGGCACAGCGAGGCGGCTGTGTTGTAAGCCATGTACGCATTGGCAGTAATATTTCTTCGCCACTGATACCACTTGGAAGCGCAGATGCCATAATAGCCTTTGAACCGGCCGAGGCAGTACGGGTGATGCCTTATCTTAAAGAGGCTGGAGTCTTGATTCTAATGGACACTGCGGTAAAACCCGTCGCAAGCTCCTTGACAGGCGACAGCTACCGGACGTCGGACATGATAGATTATCTTAAGGAGCATGTTGAAAGGCTTGTAGTTATAAATGGGCAGCAGCTTTTGACCAGGTGCGGCAATGCGAAAACACTGAATGTCGCGCTCTTGGGCACGGCGATAGAGAGCGGCATATTTCCTTTTGGTAATAAGGAGCTGGAGGAAGCCATAAAAGAATTGCTTCCACAGCGTTTTTTGGAGATAAATCTTACTTCATTTGAAATCGGGAGGGATATGTATAATGGAAATTGAAATGCTGGGAAAAATCAAGAATGCCATGAAAAATGCAGTCAAGGGTGACTTCTACAAAAATCGTTTTTCGGGCATAGACATTGATGAAATTAAATCTACTGAGGACTTTGAAAAGCTGCCCTTTACCGATAAGGAAGATTTACGTCAGGCATATCCTCTGGGACTTCAAGCGGTTCCCGATGAAAAAGTTGTCCGGATACATTCATCCTCGGGCACCACGGGTACACCTGTTATTATTCCATACACCCAAAAGGATGTTGATGATTGGGCGATTATGTTCAAGCGCTGCTATGAAACCGCCGAACTGACCAATTTAGATCGCATACATATAACTCCGGGGTATGGGCTATGGACAGCTGGGATTGGATTTCAGGCAGGTGGGGAATTGCTCGGGGCAATGACTATTCCCATGGGACCCGGCAATACGGACAAGCAGATCAGGATGATGATTGACATGAAATCGTCGGTGCTTTGTGCAACCTCCTCCTATGCGCTTTTGCTTGCTGAGGAAATCGCAAAGCGTGGATGTGGTGACAAAATTCATCTCAAAAAGGGCATAATCGGTTCTGAGCGTTGGGGTGAAAAGATGCGCCAGCGTATTGCCTGTGAGCTTGGGGTTAAGCTTTATGATATTTATGGACTGACGGAGATTTACGGCCCCGGCATTGGTATGAGCTGTAAATACGAGTGTGGTATGCACGTATGGACGGATTATCTTTACTTTGAGATTATTGACCCGAAGACTGGGAAGGTTCTGCCTGAAGGCGAAATCGGCGAGCTTGTCATTACAACGTTGTGCAAAGAGGGAGCGCCGCTTATACGTTACCGTACGCACGATTTGACAAGGTTTATTGCGGGCAAATGCGAGTGCGGGCTTGATTATCCGAGAATTGATACGCTCATTGGACGTTCTGATGATATGGTCAAGGTGAAGGGCACCATTATTTATCCAAGCAGGGTGGAGGAAATCCTCAAAGCGATTGACGGAGTTAGCAGCGAATATCAGATAATGATCGATCATCTGCACGGAAAAGACATTTTGACACTGTTTTTCGAAACGCCTCTCGAAATGGGCGCTGAGTTCGCGAAGCTGGAAAAGGCTGTGGAGCGTGAGTTTAAGAATAAGATAGGCATTACGGCAAATGCGAAGGCTGTTGGCATGGGCGAATTACCCAGAAGCGAAAAGAAGTCCACAAGGGTGTTCGATAATCGCTATTAAGTCTAGAGTAAACGAAAGGCTCTAATCAGTATATCAGAGCCTTTGCTGTGCATATATATTTTCTGATGTATTGGAAGTGTACTACTTCGCGTTCTCTCAGGTATCTGAGCGATGCTACTGAGTTCAAAAATAACATAAACTACAAATAAACATTGACTAATTATTTTACTAAATGCATAATAATGACAGTAAACGGATAATAATTATCAGGTGATGAACTTATGAAAACTAAATCTGAGATTCGAGCCAAGGCAGAAAAGGTGAATTTTAATTATACTGCTAGAGGTATCATATGGTAACCAGACATTTGGCGTACATTTGCGCCGCGCTTTTTCTGTTGGTCACTACCGTATCGTGTACAAACCAGGGTGTTGGTCAGCACACTTCTGAACAACCATCTTCATCGTTAGAAGTTTTCGAATCTGAAGAACCATCTCTGACGGCACGGCCAGTAAATAACGATATACCTAAGTACAATGTACCGGTAAAAAACGTTGCGGATTCCGATATATTGCTTACGGATGTTGATATTCCACAGAGGATTAGCGGGAAGTATTCCTATCTTATGTATATTATCGATGATAGTCACGCGTTGATGGTTACAAGCCGCGAAGATGACTCTTCTCATTGGCCACCTACGAGTGAAATAGCATACTATAATTTTGTGACCGGTAATTTGGAAGAACCGTTAAGCGATGAGGATATCTATATGTATCCCGTATATGCGGACGCAGACTATTGCGTCGCAACGACAACTACAGAGGAAATGGTTTATCGCTCAGGAACACTCGTGTTGTTAAATAGGAAATATTGCACCAGCACCACTATTTTCAGATATCAGCCTGAAGACGGATTAACCGGTTTACATCCTAACAATATCGTTATATGGGATGGGCAGGTCTACTTTGATGATTTCGCATTCGGGGCGACAGATTCGACCTTGTATGCCTATGACATTGAGCGAGATGAATTGCGAGTTGTCCGAAAGCATGCCATGAACCCAATCATATATAAAAATGAGGTATGGTTTTTCACGCAGGATCAGAATGGCGTTTATAGGTTGCTGCAATCGGAAAGTGGCGACATATTGGAAAACTATCATCAAATTGGCGACCTGGTGTGTTCACAGGATAAACTGTTCACTACCTGCGGTATGGGGGAAGACTCGATATTAGGCACATCACTGATAGGCGTGTTCGAATGGAACAATGGCTCCGCTATCGCGGAGTCCCGACGGGGCAATGCATTGATGGAATTACAAGCAAACGAAGATTTCCTTGCTTGGAATACAACAATGCCGCATCAACCGCCATGCGTCTATGACGTTTCTGAAGAAACATTGTACGAGTTCAAAGGAGATTACGCCTATGCCCATTGTGATTACACATTCTATCTGAACGGGCATGTAGGTCTTCTCTATATGGCAGAGCTCGATGAAAACGACAAGAGAACAGGTAAAGAGAAGTATCTTCTGTTCCGAAAGTGCTGAGCTTATCAGATAAGACTGGAGTCAAAAGAATCTATGCGAAGTTTCATTTTCAAAAAGCATAATTTTCTTTCAATCTGGTTGAGAGGGCTAGCTTTTAGCCCTTCAATCAGATAATCTTTAAATTTTAAAACACTATAGCTAATTACTCAGGTGGAGCCTTAACCCCACCTGTACGATAAAACGCACTGTACTGAAAAACACCCTGCACAAGCCAATCTATTTCTTGCCTTTGACTCCAACAACAGGGCTTAAATCAAAGGCCGGACTTACTCCTGCATTATCTGCATTCATACAATCGGGCTTCTTAACATAAAACGGCTTTTCATTCAGCTTTTCTTGAACAATTCGCAGCGCTTCGCCAAAACGCTGGAAGTGCACTACCTCTCGTTCCCTCAGGAAGCGCAAGGGATCGATGACATCTGGGTCGTCTGCCATATTTATAAGGTTTTCATAAGTAGCACGGGCTTTTTGTTCTGCTGCCAGATCTTCTACCAGATCGGCTATGGGATCCCCCTTTGATGCTATATATGCGGCAGTAAACGGTACACCGGATGCATTGACTGGATACACAGCACGGTCATGGTCAGCAAAGTACGCTCCAAGGCCTTCTTTCTCTAGGACCTTTGCCGGTACACCCTTTGTTAGCTGATGGACGATTGCACCTACTATTTCCATATGCGCCATCTCTTCTGTACCAATGTCGTTCAAAGTAGCCTTGGCTACCTCGGTAGGCATGCTAAACCTCTGGCTCAGG